>Ga0209070_100173_pt1 | contig 81659 bp, 91 predicted proteins | sample SynthPrep_5_END__FD_187205 | JGI IMG/M metagenome (GOLD analysis project Ga0209070, IMG submission 187205) | Synthetic microbial communities from Ohio, USA - SynthPrep_5_END_DS10_MetaG (SPAdes) (version 2) | ecosystem: Engineered > Bioreactor > Aerobic > Activated sludge | place: USA: Ohio... | reverse complement strand
CGATGGTCAGTCAGCCCAGCTTCGACCCCAATCCCTTCGTCACCGGTATCAGCTTCAAGGCCTATGGCGAGCTGCGCGACTCCATCGATCAGCCGCTGTATAACCGGGTGCTGCGCGGCCTCTATCCACCAGGCTCGACCATCAAACCGATGGTTGCTGTGGCCGGTCTCGATGCAGGGGTGGTCACTCCCACTTCGCGGGTGTTCGACCCCGGTTTCTATCAGTTGCCCAATCACAGCCACAAATACCGTAACTGGAACCGCACCGGTGACGGCTGGGTCGATCTCAACCTGGCCATCGCCCGCTCCAATGACACCTATTTCTATGATCTGGCGCACAAGATGGGCGTTGATCGCATGCACGATTACATGAGCCGCTTCGGCCTCGGGCAGCGCGTGGCGCTGGACATGTTCGAGGAAACCGCCGGCCTGATGCCTTCGCGTGACTGGAAGCGGGCACGTTATCGTCAGCCCTGGTACCCGGGCGAGACGCTGATTCTCGGCATTGGTCAGGGCTACATGCAGACCACGCCGCTGCAGTTGGCGCAGGCCACCGTGCTGATGGCCACGCGCGGCAAGTGGATTCGTCCGCACCTGGCCAAGAGCGTCGACGGCCGCCTGCCTGCTGACCCCAATCCGATGCCCGATATCGTCCTGCGTGATCCGAAATTCTGGGATTACGGCATTCACGGCATGGAAGAGGTATTGCACGGCCCTCGCGGTACCGCGCGTAAAGTCGGTGACAGTTCGGTCTACCGCATCGCTGGCAAGAGCGGTACGGCGCAGGTGGTGGCGATCAAGCAGGGTGAGAAGTACGACCGCAACAAGGTGCAGGAGCGCCACCGTGACCACGCCCTGTTCGTCGGTTTTGCGCCGGCGCAGAAGCCGCAGATCGCCGTGGCGGTCATGGTGGAAAACGGCGAGTCAGGCTCTGGCGTCGCCGCACCGGTGGTCAAGCAGGTGATGGACGCCTGGCTGCTGGATAAAGAGACCGGTCAGCTCAAAGCCGAATTCGCCTTGCCCCAGACTGCCGAGGTCAGCCAGCGATGATCAGCAATTTCGACCGCACCCTGTCCGACGAGGACGTACTGCGTCGTCGCGCCAGTCTGTTGCAGCGCATGCATATCGATGGCTGGTTGCTGTTGCTGCTGCTGATTCTGGGCACTGGCAGTCTGTTCATTCTTTATTCGGCCAGTGGCAAGAACGTCGACCTGCTGCTCAAGCAAGCCTCGTCGTTCGGCATCGGCATGCTCGCGGTGGTGGTGATCGCCCAGTTCGACCCGCGCTTTATGGCGCGCTGGGTGCCTCTGGCCTATCTGGCGGGTGTCGCCTTGCTGATAGTGGTGGAGGTGATGGGCCACACCGCGATGGGGGCGACACGCTGGATCAATATTCCCGGGGTGATCCGTTTCCAGCCTTCGGAGCTGATGAAGATCATCATGCCGATGACCATTGCCTGGTACCTGTCACGGTATAACCTGCCGCCACGCTTCAAGCACATTGTCATCAGCCTGGCGATGATCGGTATTCCCTTCGTGCTGATCGTCAAACAGCCGGACTTGGGAACTTCGCTGCTGATTCTCGCCTCGGGCGCTTTCGTGGTGTTCATGGCTGGCCTGCAGTGGCGCTGGATCATTGGTGCTGCTGCCGCTGTGGTACCAATTGCGGTGGGCATGTGGTACTTCGTCATGCATGACTACCAGAAGCGCCGTGTGTTGACCTTCCTCAACCCGGAGAGCGATCCGCTGGGGTCGGGTTGGAACATCATCCAGTCCAAGGCGGCCATCGGTTCTGGTGGTGTATTGGGCAAGGGCTGGTTACTGGGTACCCAGTCGCACCTGGATTTTTTGCCGGAAAGCCATACGGACTTTATCATTGCCGTGCTCGCGGAGGAGTTCGGTCTGGTCGGCGTCTGTCTGTTGTTGCTGCTCTATCTGCTGCTGCTGGCGCGTGGCCTGGTGATTACCGCCCAGGCGCAGACGTTGTTCGGCAAGCTGCTGGCCGGGGCGCTGACCATGACCTTCTTCGTCTACGTATTCGTCAACATCGGCATGGTCAGCGGGCTGCTGCCGGTGGTTGGGGTGCCGCTGCCCTTCATTAGTTATGGCGGAACCCATCTGGTCACGCTGTTGTCAGGCTTCGGGATATTGATGGCGATCCACACCCACAGAAAGTGGATCGCTCAGGTTTGATTTGGGGGTTTTTAGTTAATGCATTCTCTGCTTAGTTGGGCTGCTCGTACGCTCATTGGAGTCGGTATCGCCGGCGCGCTTGGTACTGGTGCACAGGCGCTGGCGGCCGATTACGACGGCTCGCCGCAGGTGGCCGAGTTCGTCGAGGAAATGACCCGCGACTATGGTTTCGCCAGCGAGCAACTGGTCAGTCTGTTCGCCGAGGTCGAGCGCAAGCAGGCGATCCTCGATGCCATTTCGCGCCCGGCGGAGAAGGTCAAACCCTGGAAGGAATACCGGCCGATCTTCATTACCGACAAGCGCATCGCCCAGGGCGTGGAGTTCTGGAGCAAGAACCAGGCTGCTCTGGAAAAGGCCGAGGCCGAGTACGGTGTGCCGCCGCAGTTCATCGTCGCGATCATCGGCGTGGAAACCTTCTACGGTGGCAACACCGGCAGCTGGCGAGTGATGGACGCGCTGTCCACGCTGGCCTTCGACTACCCGCCGCGCGCGCCGTTCTTTCGCAAGGAACTGCGTGAATTTCTGCTGCTGACCCGTGAGGAGCAGGTCGATCCGATCACCCTCAAGGGGTCTTATGCCGGTGCCATGGGCTTGCCACAGTTCATGCCGAGCAGCTTCCGTGCTTACGCCGTGGACTTCGATGGTGACGGCCATATCAACATCTGGAGTAACCCGACCGATGCCATCGGCAGTGTTGCCAGCTATTTCAAACGTCACGGCTGGCAGGCCGGCGGCCAGGTCGCCAGTCGCGTCGAGGCCAGCGGTGCTCGCGTCGACGAAGGCCTGACGCAGGGGCTGGACCCGGTGAAGAGCGTCGCCGAGCTGCGCGCGCTGGGCTGGAACAGCCAGGACAAACTGGCAGAAGACCTGCCGGTCACCGCGTTTCGTCTGGAAGGCGCACAAGGCGACGAATACTGGTTTGGCTTGCCCAACTTCTACACCATCACCCGCTACAATCGCAGCGTGATGTATGCCATGGCGGTCAACCAACTGGCCGAACTGCTGGTCGAAGCGCGGGGTAATCGATGAGTGCGTCCAAACTGCTGCCGCTGGCAGCCTGCGTCACTGCAGCGCTGTTGCTGGCGAGCTGTTCTTCCAAGCGTGCACCGCAGCCTGCGGTGGTGCCCGGTCAGTCGGCTGGTATTTCCGGCCCGGATGATTTCAATCGACCGCACAAGGATGGCGCGCCCTGGTGGGACGTCGACGTCTCGAAGATCCAGGACGCCATCCCCATGCCCCATTACGGGCCGGTCAAGGCCAGCCCCTATGTGGTGTTCGGCAAACAGTACTACCCGATTCAGGACGCCCGTCGCTACCAGGCGGTCGGTCCGGCTTCCTGGTATGGCACCAAGTTTCATGGTCAGGCCACTGCCAACGGCGAGACCTACGACCTGTACGGCATGACCGCAGCACACAAGACGCTGCCGCTGCCCAGTTACGTGCGTGTGACCAACCTGGAGAACGGCAAGGTCGTGATCCTGCGGGTCAACGACCGTGGGCCGTTCTACTCCGACCGCATCATCGACCTGTCCTTCGCTGCGGCGAAGAAGCTCGGCTATGCCGAGAAAGGTACCGCACGGGTCAAGGTCGAAGGTATCGATCCGCATGAGTGGTGGGCGCAGCAGGGCCGTCCGGTGCCGCTGGTGCTGGCCAACAATCAGCCGGCCAAGGCTGCCGTTGCCCAGCCCGTCGCGCAGCCTGTGTCGCAGCCTGTCGAGCACTATTCGCCGCCGCCGACGCAGCACGCCGCTGCGGTGGTGCCGGTGCAGATCGACGCAAAAAAAAACGATTCACTCGGAGCCTCTGGCCTGTATCTCCAGGTGGGAGCCTTCGCCAATCCGGACGCTGCGGAGCTGCTCAAGTCCAAGCTGAGCCAGACCAGCAGTGTGCCGGTGTTCATCAGCTCAGTGGTGCGCGACCAGCAGATTCTGCATCGGGTGCGCATGGGGCCGATCAGCAACCAGGGCGAGGCTGAGCAACTGCAGAGCAGCGTGCGCCTGGCCAATCTGGGGCAGCCCACGCTGGTACGTGCCGACTGATGGCAACTTAACCGGCGTTTGCCGGACTAAATCCGAGGCTCTCCGTTCGCGGCGAGCTGTCCGATGACCCACCTGGGTCGCTAAACCCAAGCAAGAAATCTCGAGAGACGGATGAACATCACCAGCTTCGCGCAACGTGCCTTCCTTTTCCTGGGCCTGCTGAGCGCTCCGCTCGCCTGGTCCAGCCAGCAAGTAGTCCCCGCGCCCCCGCAATTGGCGGCGACTTCCTATGTCCTGATGGATGCCGCCAGCGGCCAGGTCCTGGTGGAGAGCAACGGCGATCAGCGTCTGCCGCCGGCCAGCCTGACCAAGCTGATGACCGCCTATATCGCGACTCTGGAGATCAACCGGGGCCAGATCAAGGAAAGCGACATGGTCCGCGTCAGCGAAAAGGCCTGGCGCAAGGGCGGCTCGAAGATGTTCATCGAGGTGGGCAAGGAAGTCTCGGTGGATGACCTGCTGCACGGCATCATCATTCAGTCCGGCAACGATGCCAGTATTGCCATCGCCGAGCACATCGCCGGTAGTGAAGATGCCTTCGCCGACATGATGAACACCCATGCCCAGCGTCTTGGCATGAGCAATTCGCACTTCATGAACTCCACCGGCTGGCCGGACCCGGAGCACTACTCCTCGGCCCATGACATGGCCAAACTGGCCCGCGCGATCATCTACGAAGATCAGGCCCACTACGATATCTACAAGCAGAAGGAATTCTTCTGGAACGGCATCAAGCAGCCCAACCGCAATCTGCTGTTGTGGCGCGACAATACGGTCGATGGCCTGAAAACCGGTCACACCGAGGAAGCGGGATACTGCCTGGTGGCTTCCGCCGTGCGTGACGGCCAGCGTCTGATTGCGGCGGTGTTCGGTACCGTCAGTGAACAGGCCCGTGCTGCCGAAGTGCAGAAGCTGCTGACCTATGGTTTCCGTTTCTTCGAAAGCCGCACCTTCTATCAGAAAGGCGCCGAGCTGGCTCAGGCCACCGTCTGGAAAGGCACTGCGCATCAGGTCAAGGCCGGCCTGGCCGAAGACCTGACCCTGACCATGCCCAAGGGCCAACTGGAAAAACTGCAGGCCAGCATGACCCTCAACCCGCAGCTGATCGCACCGATCCAGCAGGGTGATGTGATCGGCAAGGTCGAAGTCAAATTGGGTGACGAGGTGGTGCGCAGCACTGACCTGGTAGCGCTGGAATCGGTTGAAGAGGGCGGCTTGCTGCGTCGTCTGTGGGATAGCATTCGGATGTTCTTCTTCGGCCTGTTCAACTGACAGCCGCCTCTGAAAGCGACCGGCGTTGTCGTCATGGCGTTGAAACAGGCTGCAGCAATGCCCATTTACATGCTGTAAGCCGCGCTTCTTCGCCTGACTGCTCCGTCTGCGCTTTAGAGGCTCACCGATTTAGCCAGCCGCTCCAACCCGGGGCGGCCCTTTCTGGACGGGCCACAAGCCCGCTGATGCCATGACCGATAGCGACGTTCAACCGCCAAAAATCGAATTCCCCTGCGAGCGTTACCCGATCAAGGTTATCGGCACCGCTGGTGAGGGTTTCTCCGACCTGGTGATCGAAGTGATCCAGCGCCACGCTCCCGATCTGGATACCTCCACGCTGGTGATGCGTGACAGTCGCAACGGTAACTTTCTTTCCGTTCAGGTGCTGATCACTGCCACTGGTGTCGAGCAATTGCAGGCGATTCACCTCGACCTGCGTGCCACCGGTCGCGTGCATATGGTGCTGTGATAGCCATGCCCGAGCTTGTCGTCCGTCATCTCGGGCTGGTCGACTACCAGCCTACGCTGGAGGCCATGCGCGAGTTGACCCGTGAGCGCGATGCGCAGACCCCGGACGAAATCTGGTTGCTGCAGCATCCCAAGGTGTTCACTCAGGGCCAGGCTGGCAAGGCCGAGCATGTGCTCGCTGCCGGCGATATTCCGGTGATTCAGGTCGAGCGCGGCGGGCAGGTGACCTATCACGGCCCTGGTCAGCTGGTGGCCTATCTGATGCTCGATCTGCGTCGCCTTGACCTTGGTGTGCGTGAACTGGTCACCGCCATGGAGCAAAGCCTGGTGGAGCTGTTGACCAGCTATGGCATCGAGGCTGCGCCCAAGGCGGATGCGCCCGGTGTATACGTGGCAGGTGACAAGATCGCCTCGCTGGGACTGCGCGTCAGCCGTGGCTGCTCCTTCCATGGCCTGGCGCTGAACGTCGATATGGACATGTCGCCTTTCCTGCGCATCAACCCATGTGGCTACGCGGGGCTGAAGATGGTGCAGATGCGTGACCTGCTGCAAGCGCCGCCCGTGTTCGACGAGGTGTCGCGACGTCTGGAACAGGCGCTGCGTGCCCGTCTGGGTTACGCGTAGCCACGCATACTTACTGACAGTAACGAAAAAGGGACGCCGAGGCGTCCCTTTCGTTTTCCCTGAGGATCTGTCTCAGTTCAGATTCAACGCCGGAATCAGGCTGGCGTTGACCTCCTGGCCGGGCACCGGAACCGGAGCGGCGAGACCCAGATTGTTCTTCTCGAACACGCGGTCGGCGCGGTAGCTGGAACGCACCAGCGGGCCAGCGGCGACTTCCATGAAGCCTTTCTCCAGGCCGATGTCGCGCAGGCGGTTGAATTCTTCAGGGCTGACCCAGCGTTGCACCTTGAGGTGGTTGCGCGTGGGTTGCAGGTACTGGCCGAGAGTGAGGATGTCCACGCCGATGGCGCGCAGGTCATCCATGGTCTCGAGGATTTCCTCGTCGGTTTCACCCAGGCCGAGCATCAGGCTGGTCTTGGTCAGTACGTCCGGACGATGCTTCTTGGCGTGCTCGAGCACCTTGAGGGTCTTCTCGTAGCCGGCGCGTGGATCGCGAACCACATAGGTGAGACGTTTGACCGTCTCGACGTTCTGCGCGAAGACTTCGAGACCGGAGTCGACCACGCGCTCGATGGCCTGATGATCGCCATCGAAATCCGGGGTCAGGGCTTCGACCACCACCTGCGGGGTGTTTTCCTTGATCGCTCGCACGCAGGCTGCATAGTGGCTGGCGCCGCCATCTTCGAGGTCGTCACGGTCCACCGAGGTCAGCACGATGTAACGCAGGGCCATCAGCTCCACCGACTTGGCGGTGTTCTGCGGCTCTTCCAGGTCCAGCCAGCCATTGGGGTTGCCGGTGTCCACGGCGCAGAAGCGGCAGGCGCGGGTACACACCGAGCCCATCAGCATGATGGTGGCCGTGCCGTTGGACCAGCATTCGCCCATGTTCGGGCAGTGCGATTCCTGGCAGACGGTACTCAGGCGGTGTTCGCCGACGTTGCGCTTGACCGCCTCGAAACGGCTACCGCCAGGAGCCTTGACCCGCAGCCACTTGGGCTTGGGTTCGAAAACCTGGGGTTCGGCCGAGGCGCGGCGCTTCTGACCATCCTTGATCGCGGTGATGCCTTGGGCGGTGCGAAATTTTTCGCCGCTGGCGACGGATTTGGGCGAGGAGGTGTCGGACATCGGAAATCTGGGCTCCGGTAGAGGCTCCGTGGGCAGGTGGCTTTTGGCCGCCGGCCAGTCTATCACAGAAGGTGTATGCAGACGCTGAGGCCGCCTGTCGACAAAACGCCGCCAAGGCGTTTTTTGGGGGGCGTCGCTGTGACCGGTCGGCAAGGCGCTTGCCGATGATGGTAAGCCCCCCTGAGGTGTCAGTGCTGGATTCAGCGTGTGCGCAGCTGTTGCAGCAGTTGGGTGTTGGGGTAGCCATCGGCTGGCCAGTTCAACTGCAGTTGCAGGGCGCGAATGGCCTTGCGCGTATTGGCGCCGATGATGCCGTCGGCCGGGCCTGGGTCGAAGCCGGCCTGGGCCAGCAGTTCCTGCAGTTCGACACGTTCACTACGCCCCAGCTGACGCTCACCCCGGGGCCATTGCCCCTTGATCTCGGTGGTGCGTAGCAGGTTGTCGGCGAGCAGGCCGATGGCCAGCGCGTAGGACGTGGAATTGTTGTACTTGAGGATGCTGCGGAAGTTATCCAACAAGAGGAAGGCCGGGCCTTGGTGCCCGGCAGGCAGCTGCAGGCTGGCGCGGGAGCTCGCCGCTGCACCTGTCGGTGCCAGCGGCCTTACGCCGAGCTCTGCCCACTCGGCCAGCGTACGGCGCTGATCCGGGTCGGCCAGGGCGTAGTCGAAGCCGCTTGGCAGGTTCACTTCGAAGCCCCACGGCTGGCCACGCTGCCAGCCGGATGCCTGCAGATAGTGGGCGGCCGAGGCCAGAGCGTCGGCCTGGGAGTTCCACAGATCGCGCTTGCCGTCGCCGTCGAAGTCGACCGCATGCTGGTTGTAGGTGGTGGGCATGAACTGGGTCTGGCCCATGGCGCCGGCCCAGGAACCGATCATGCGTTCGCTGGGCACATCGCCGTTCTGCAGGATTTGCAGGGCGGCCAGCAACTGAGCACGCCAGAAGCCCTGGCGGCGACCGTCATAGGCCAGGGTGGCGAGGGAGCGGATTACGCTGTGGCTACCGATGTTGTTGCCGAAGTTGCTCTCCAGGCCCCAGATGGCCACCAGGATCTGCGCTTCGACGCCATATTGCTGCTCGATGCGTTGCAGCATGGCGTTGTGCTGGGCCAGCAATACTCGGCCGCGGCCGATGCGGCTGGAGGAGACGGCACCGTCGAGATATTCCCACACCGGGCGAGTGAACTCGGGCTGACTGCTGTCTGCCTTGAGCACCGCAGGGTCAGGGGTGACGCCAGCGAATACGCGATCGAACAGCGCAGCGTCGATGCCGGCGGCAATCGCTTCGCTACGCATGGCCTGACGCCAGTCGGCGAAACTGGGCAAGGTTGTTTCGGTTGCAGTCTGGACCGCTGCAGAGGCTGTGGCGGTAGGCAGATTTTCCGCCGGGGCCTGGGCGCAGGCCGCCAGCAGCAGAAGAGGAAGCAGAGCCAGGACGCGACGAGGAAGCTGGTGTGGCATGTCTATCTCAGGACGTTTAAGCAGGCGCTTACCTTAGCATGCTCGGGCAACAGGCAGGGCCATCAGTGAGACAACATAGCCCATAAAGCAAGAAGCCTCCCAATTGTGGGAGGCTTCGCGGCGGTAGCTGCCTTTACCTTTCTGTGGTCGTTCCTGGCGGGAGCGAAACAGTGGCTGGGCGACGATGGATTTGGCCTTGTTCGGCCGTTTGCCGGTTTTCTTGCTCATGGCATTTCCTCATGCAGACTGGCCTGCGCCTATGCAGGCGGCGAGGACTATGCGCCGCTGTACAGAAAATGTCCAGGCGGGGGCGTAGGGCGGGTGCAACCCGCCATCATCGGGTGGCGGGTTGCACCCGCCCTACGGAGAAAGACGCAGCCGTTGCCCGGCCAGTTGCAGGGTCAGCTCGTAGGGTGGGCTTTAGCCCACCAACGGTGGTGGGCGTGGGCTGAAGCGGGTCGCCGCCCGGTCCACCCTACAAGGAAGCAGGCAGCAACAATTACAGGCGCAGGCGCTGTCCGGCTAACTGCAGGGTCAGCATGGCGAGCTCGCTCCACGGATCGCCGGGCGCCTGGCCCTTGATCTGTGCGTCGATCAACTGCGCCTGCTGCAACAGCTCGCCCCAGCGTTTGCTGCTGTGACGCTGCAAGGCCTTGGAAACCAGCGGCCGGCGTTTGTCCCAGACGGGCGGGCGGGCGCTGGAGAAGGCCTTGTCCAAGGGGATGCCCTGGCTCTGCTGGTGGGCGATGCCGGCCAGCAGGCGAATCTCGCGCGCCAGCGCCCAGAGGATCACCGGGGTTTCCACGCCTTCGCCACGCAGGCCTTCGAGCATACGCAGGGCATGGGCGGCGTCACCACCGAGGGCGCAGTCGATCAGGCCGAATACGTCGAAGCGGGCGCTGTCGGCCACTGCTGCTTGCACGGTCTCGGCGTCGACCTGATTGCCTTCGGCGAGCAGCTTGAGCTTTTCCACTTCCTGGGCGGCGGCCAGCAGGTTGCCTTCTACCCGCGCGGCGATCATCTCCACCGCATCGGCGCTGGCGCTCAGGCCGGCCTGAGCGAGGCGCTGGCGAATCCACTGGGGCAACTGGTTGGCGTCTACCGGCCAGATCTGGATGAACTGGCTCACCTGGCCGTCGATCAGGGCCTTGGCCCATTTGGATTTCTGCGTACTGCCGTCGAGCTTGGGCAGGCTCAGCAAGAGGACGGTGTCCTCGGGCGGGCGGGCCAGGTACTCGAGCAGGGCGGCTGTGCCCTTGTCGCCTGGCTTGCCGGAAGGCAGGCGCAGTTCCAGCAGGCGTTTCTCGGCGAACAGCGACAGGCTGGCGCCAGCCTGCAGCAGGTTGCCCCAGTCGAAGTTGGCTTCGGCATTGAACACCTGGCGTTCGCCGAACCCCTGCTGGCGGCAGGCATTGCGAATAGCGTCAGCGGTTTCCTGGCACAGCAATGGCTCGTCGCCGCTGATCGCATAGACAGGTGCCAGTGCGCCTTGCAGGTGTTTGCCGAGTTGCGCGGGGGCAAGCTTCATCGAGGTGATGTCATCAGGGGCAGGGCGTCGGGCCGCGGCTGCGGCCCTTGGGCCTTTAGCGGGACGGCAGTTCGATCGGCGACTGCTGCGGCGCGACCTGGCTCTCACGAGCCCGGCGCTGCGCTTCCAGTGCATCGGCTTCGGCTTTGGCGCGGGCTTCGGCGGTCTGCTGCAGTTGGTCCAGTCGCTCGGGCGTGATCTGCTGCAGGCTGAACATCAGTTGCTGGATCATTTCACGGCGCAGCTCGCTGCGCAGCTGAGCCGCTTCCTGGTCGGAGCCGGCCAGGTTGTTGTCGTCCTGCTGGTAGTAGTTCTGCACTTCCACCTTGTTACCGGTCAGCAGCAGGTTCTGTGTGCCGCGAATCTCGTATTCCAGGCCCATGGTCAGCTCGTACTCGGCGGTACGTGCGCCACTGCTGTAGCTGGCGCCGCGACGATTCTCGGTCTCGCGGGCGATCACCAGCTTGTAGGGGGCGCCGGAGTAGACGCGAACGTCGTTGTTCTCCAGCACTTCACGTACTTGCTGCACGGTGTCGCCGTAGGCATCGCGCGCGCTGACGTCGAGTTCCTTGAGGGCGAACTGCACGTCGCCGGTGCCACGCAGCTGGAAGCCGCATGCGCTGAGCAGGCCAGCCAGGCCGATGACCAGCAGATTCCGTTTCATCATTCTCATATCCCCTTGGCGGATCACGGCGCCACACATGTGTGGCGCCGAGCTTAATCAGTTGGCGACTATGTTGACCAGCTTGCCTGGCACCACGATGACCTTGCGAATGCTCAGGCCTTCGGTGAAGCGCAGGACGTTCTCGTTGGCACGAGCGGCGGCCTCGACGTCTTCGCGGCTGGCGCTGGCCGCAACGATGATCTCGCCGCGCAGCTTGCCGTTGACCTGCACCACCAGCGTCAGGCTGTCCTGCACCAGGGCGGATTCATCGACCTGCGGCCACTGCGCATCGATCACCGCATCGGCATGGCCCAGGCGCTGCCACAGCTCGTGGCTAATGTGCGGGGTGATCGGCGCCAGCAGCAGAGTGACGATTTCCAGACCTTCGTGCACCAGCGCGCGGTCCTGTTCGGTGGCGGTGGCGGCCTTTTCCAGCACGTTCATCAGGGTCATCACCTGGGCGATGGCGGTGTTGAACTTGTGGTGCTGGCCGATATCGTTGCTGGCCTGCTTGATCGCCAGGTGAATGGCGCGGCGCACGGCTTTCTGCTCGTCGCTCAGAACGGAGACATCCAGCTTGCCCGGCAGACCGGCGCTGACATGGCCCTGAGCCAGACGCCAGACACGACGCAGGAAGCGGTTGGCACCCTCGACGCCGGCATCCGACCATTCGCAGCTCATATCGGGCGGCGAGGCGAACATCATGAACAGGCGGCAGGTGTCGGCGCCGTACTGGTCGATCATGTCCTGCGGGTCGACGCCGTTGTTCTTCGACTTGGACATCTTCTCGGTGCCGCCGATCTCCACCGGCAGGCCGTCGCTTTTGAGCTTGGCGCCGATGACCTTGGCCTTGGCGTCACGCTCGACCTCGACGTCGGCCGGGTTGAACCAGTCCTTGCCGCCGTTTTCCAGGGTGCGGTAGTAGGTCTCGGCGACCACCATGCCCTGGGTCAGCAGATTCTTGAACGGCTCGTTGGAGGAGACCAGGCCCTCGTCGCGCATCAGCTTGTGGAAGAAGCGCGCGTACAGCAGGTGCAGGATGGCGTGCTCGATGCCACCGATGTACTGATCCACCGGCAGCCAGTGATTGGCTGCAGCCGGGTCGACCATACCGCCCTCGTAGTGCGGGCTGGCGTAGCGGGCGAAGTACCAGGAGCTTTCCACGAAGGTGTCCATGGTGTCGGTTTCGCGTTTGGCCGGTGCGCCGCATTTCGGGCAGCTGCACTCGTAGAACTCGGACATCTTCGCCAACGGCGAACCGGCGCCATCCGGCACCACGTCTTCGGGCAGCACCACCGGCAACTGGTCTTCCGGCACCGGCACGTCGCCGCAGGCGTCGCAGTGGATGATCGGGATCGGGCAGCCCCAGTAACGCTGGCGGCTGATGCCCCAGTCGCGCAGGCGGAACTGGGTCTTACGCGCGCCGTGCGCGCTGGCTTCCAGGTCGCCGACGATGGCGTCGAAGGCGGCGCTGAAGTCCAGGCCATCGTACTTGCCAGAATTGATGGTGGTCAGGCCGGCCTTGTCGCCGTACCAGTCCTGCCAGGTGCTGGCGTCGTAGTCCTTGCCTTTACCGGCGTAGACCTGCGTGATCGGCAGGTCGTACTTGTTGGCGAATTCGAAGTCGCGCTCGTCATGCGCCGGCACGGCCATTACCGCGCCTTCGCCGTAGCCCCACAGTACGTAGTTGGCGACGAATACCGGCAGTTTGTCGCCGGTCAGCGGGTGGATGACGAACTGGCCGGTGGCCACGCCCTTCTTTTCCATGGTGGCCATGTCGGCCTCAGCCACGGAGCCGGCCTTGCACTCGGCGATAAAGGCGGCAATCGCCGGATTGCCCTCGGCGGCGCGCTGGGCCAGCGGGTGTTCGGCGGCCACGGCGACGTAGGTGGCGCCCATGAGGGTATCGGGGCGGGTCGAGTAGACCTTCAGTTGGCCGTCGATGCCGATGCTGGCGATGTCGTAGTCGAACACGATGTCGGCACCGAAGCTCTTGCCGATCCAGTTGCGCTGCATCGTCTTGACCTGCTCGGGCCAGCCATCCAGTTCATCCAGGCTGCTCAGCAGCTCTTCGGCATAGGCGGTGATCTTGAAGTAGTACATCGGGATTTCGCGCTTCTCGATCAGCGCGCCCGAACGCCAGCCGCGGCCGTCGATGACCTGCTCGTTGGCCAGTACGGTCTGGTCCACCGGGTCCCAGTTGACGGTACCGTTCTTGCGGTAGATCACGCCCTTCTCGAACAGGCGGGTGAACAGCCACTGTTCCCAGCGGTAATAGTCCGGCTTGCAGGTGGTGACTTCGCGCGTCCAGTCGATGGCCAGGCCCAGCGATTTGAGCTGGGACTTCATGTAGGCGATGTTCTCGTAAGTCCACTTGGCCGGCGCCACCTGGTTCTTCATCGCGGCGTTTTCCGCCGGCATGCCGAAGGCGTCCCAGCCCATCGGCTGCAGCACGTTCTTGCCCTGCATGCGCTGGTAGCGCGCGATCACGTCACCGATGGTGTAGTTGCGCACGTGCCCCATGTGTAGCTTGCCGCTGGGGTAGGGGAACATCGACAGGCAGTAGAAGGTGTCCTTGCCCGGCTGTTCGCTGACGACGAAGGATTTCTGCGCGTCCCAGTGGGACTGCGCGGCGGCTTCTATTTCACGGGGCGAGTACTGTTCGTGCATGGCTCTGGCGCTGAAGGAATGGGGCTTGCGGAAAACGTCGTAGCATACATGAGCGCCGTCTATCGAGGGAAACCCAGATTGTGCCGCGTCCGCCGTTTGTCGCGGCGCCGGGCTGCGCGCGCGGCCTTCGCTAAGCTTTATTCAAGGCCCGCGGTTGTCGGGGCTCGCGAGGTGTTAGATGGCGGATGTACGGCAGGCGGAACGGGGTGGTGGCCTTTACGAGCGACTGTTGCAAAGGCTTGCCCTGGCGCTGGAGGAAGCTGATACCGCCAGCCGCCTGCATGCCGAGCCGCTGCGCGAGCTGGAGCTCGATGGGTTGAGCCCGGCGGAGCTGGACCTGATTCGTGCCTATCTCAACCGTGACCTGCACTGGCTGCGTGGCTGGCATGCGGCGGCCGAGGAGCTGGCGCTGATACAGCGCCAGCCAATTCGCATGGGCAAGGGCGCCTCCGCCCGTCCGGTGGCCAAGGCCAAGCCCCTGCTCAAGCGGCGCCAGGCCTTGTGTTGTGCCCTGTGCGGTACGCCGGTGACCTGGCAGCGAGGCCAGAATGCCCAGGCCTGTCAGGCCTGCGGTTCGAAGCTGTTTCGCAGTGGCAATTCCCGCTAGCTGCTTCGGCTCGGGCTTCCTGTTTCGCCTTTCCTCCTGCATCCATACAGTCGTCGCCTACGGTTTCAACAGCCTGCTAGGCTAGGGCGCCCAGGAGGTGCCTGATGCCGATTCGCTACATCCTCAAACAACTGTTGATGCCGCCAGGCGTCCTGCTGCTGCTGATGCTATTGGGCTGGTGGTTGCGCCGTCGATTTCCCCGGGCGGCGATGGTCTGTTTTGCGACGGGTTTTGGCGGGCTCTGGCTGATGAGTCTGCCGGCGGTGATGCAGTGGGGCGCGGGGTTGCTCGAGCGCGAGCCGGTGCTGGAGGAGGCGCAGTGGACGACGCTGGCGCAGCGTGCCGACGCCATCGTGATTCTCGGTGCCGGGCGTGAGCAGAACGATCCGGGCTGGGGGCGCACCGATCAGCCCGGCCTGATGGCGTTGGAGCGCCTGCGCTATGCAGCTCGCCTGGCGCGCGCGTCCGCTCTGCCACTGGCTGCCAGCGGTGGCCTGCATTACGGCCAACCGCCCAGTGAAGCGGCGCTGATGGCCGATGCCATGCGCCGCGATTACGGGCTGGATATCCGCTGGCTGGAGGAGGAGAGCCGCACTACCTGGGAAAATGCGACGCTCAGCGCTGAACTATTGCAGCCTCAGGGTGTGCGTCGCGTGGTGCTGGTTACGCAGGCCTGGCACATGCCGCGTGCCCGCCGGAGTTTCGAGCAGGCCGGCTTCGAGGTGATCACGGCGCCGATGGGCTATCTCAGTGCCGGCTATGAGCGCCCGCTGGGTGGCTGGCTGCCGGAGTCACGGGTTATCTGGCAGAGCAGTCAGTTGCTCAACGAAGCCATCGGCTTGTTGGCCTATCCCATCGTCTACGGCAAGCAGTAGGGCGTACTCACCGCAGGCAGTACGCCTGCGGATTTTGCGTTCCGAGGGCTGGCGGGCTGCTCGCTTCGCTCGCGAGACCGCCCTACAGGGTCTTGGCCATGCGGCTGGCCAGCAGTGCCCAACCCAGCAACAGGGCGCAGAGAATCGCCAGCGGCCAGATGCGCCATTGCAGATAAGGTGTGAGTCCCTGCATGGGCAGCACTTCGCCATAGAGCACGCCTTGTTCGAACTGCGGCAAGCCGAACTGGATACGGCCCTGCGGGTCGATCACCACGGTCATGCCGTTGTTGGTGGCGCGGATCATCCAGCGTCCGGCCTCGAGCGCGCGCATCTGCGCCATTTGCAGGTGCTGCAGCGGGCCGATGGAGGTGCCGAACCAGGCATCGTTGCTCACCGTCAGGAGGATTTCGCTGTCCGCTGCCAGTGCTGCGGCGAACTCCGGGTAGACCACTTCATAGCAGATGAATGGTGCGATGCGATGCCCCTTGGCTAGCAGCGGTGGCTGGTCGGCCGGGCCGCGGGCGAAGTCGGACATGGGCAGGTCGAAGAAAGCAATCAAGCCGCGCAGCACTTCCTGCAGGGGCACGTATTCGCCGAATGGCACCAGCTTCTGCTTGAGGTAGGTGCCCTGGCCTTCGCCGAAACTGGTGATGGCGTTGTAGTAACGAATCTCCCCGCGCTCGTTGGACTGCCGCACCGGCACGCCGGTGATCAGCGCACTGTTGCGGTCACGGGCGAAGCGATCCATCACGCCGATATAGCCCTGGGCCATGTCCTTGAGCACCGGGATCGCCGTTTCCGGCCAGACCAGAATATCGACCCGCTCGGCACTGAAACTGAGGTCACGGTACAGCGCCAGCTGCGCGTTGAGCTGGGCCGGGTCCCATTTCAGGTTCTGCTCGACGTTGCCTTGCACGGCGGCGACCGTAAGGCTGCTGCCTGCGGCTCGGGTCCAGTCGTGATCCTTCAGCGCCAGGCCGGCGAGCCAGGGGCTCAGCAGCAGGAGCAGGGCGCAGATGTAGCGCGGTTTGTGCGGACGCAGGCGCTCCAGGTTGATGATCAGCGCGGCCGACAGGGCGATGACGAAGGATGACAGCCAGACGCCGCCGACGGGCACCAGACCGGCCAGCGGTCCGTCGAGCTGGCTGTAGCCGGCATACAGCCAGGGGAAACCGGTGAGGAACCAGCCGCGCAACACTTCTTGGGTGACCCATAGCGCGGCGAACGCCAGGGCGTCGGCCAGTGGCGCTTCGTTGCGGCGTATCCAGCGCGCCCAGAGAGCGGCAGTCAGGGCGAAGAACAGGCCCAGGCCGGCGACGAAGCCCAGGGTGAGAATGCCGGCCAGTGCCGGTGATGCAGCACCATAGTCATGGATGCTGACATATACCCAGCTGGTACCCGCGGCGAACAGCCCGAAGCCATAGCTCCAACCGCGCAGCGCTGCCTGGCCGGGGCGCAGGTGGCGCAGACCGAAATAGAACAGGGCAATGGACAGCACGGCCAATGGCCAGAGGTCGAAAGGGGCGAGCGCCAGGGTGGTCAGGGCGCCTGCACCGCAGGCGAGCAGGTGACCGGGCCAGCCCGGACGAGTGATCCATTGCAGCATGAGCGGGTCCTTGGGAATCGGGGTGGCGCAAGGGTAGGGGCAGGCAGTGGCAGGCGGCAAGTGCCAGGGCTGTTCTGAAAAAGCCATTTATCGCCACTCCCGCAGATGCGGGAGCCTAGGTGATTCGCAGGTTCTGGATGCGCGCCTGCGCGGGTATGACGGCTTTTTCAGTGCCGGATGCATCCGGGGAGGCTCGGTTGCCATCCCCGGATAGCAGCCGTCAGCGGCTGACTGGCGTCAGGCGCAGCAGGTGGATGCGACGGCTGTCGGCGTTGAGCACGCGGAAGCGAAACTCGCCGATCTCGGTAACTTCGTTGCGCTTGGGCAAGTGGCCGAACGCGCTCATCACCAGACCGCCGACGGTGTCGTACTCGTCGTCGGAGAACTGGCTGTCGAAGGTTTCGTTGAAGCTGTCGATGGGCGTCAGTGCCTTGATCAGGTAGTCGCCGGAGGGCAGCGGCTTGATGTAGCCGTCTTCCTCGACATCGTGCTCGTCCTCGATGTCACCAACGATCTGCTCGAGCACGTCCTCGATGGTCACCAGGCCGGCGACGCCGCCGTATTCGTCGATGACCACGGCCATGTGGTTGTGGTTGGCGCGGAATTCACGCAGCAGCACATTCAGGCGCTTGGACTCGGGCACGAAGGTGGCCGGTCGCAGCAGGTCCTTGATGTTGAAGTTGGGTTGTTCACCCTGCAGGATCAGCGGCAGCAGATCCTTGGCCAGAAGGATGCCGATGACGTCGTCGAGGCTCTCGCCGACCACCGGGTAGCGCGAGTGCGCTGCGTCGATGATGGCGGGCAGGAATTCGCGGGGCGTCTGGCTGGCCTTGATGCTGATCATCTGCGAGCGCGGCACCATGATGTCGCGTACCTGCAGGTCGGCGACCTGAATGGCGCCTTCGACGATGGCCAGTGCTTCGCTGTCGAGCAGCTTGTTCTGGTGGGCTTCGCGCAGGACTTCCAGCAGTTCCTGGCGGTTTCTCGGCTCATGAGCAAAAGCCTGGGTCAGCTTGTTGAACCAGGACTTCTGCTCGTTGCTCGATCGGTCTTCGCTCATGGCGTTTTACTCGGGGTCCTTGTCAGGAAAAGTTATTGGCTATCTACGTGTCGGCTGTTGAGGTCGCAATCAGGCTTTTGTAGGAGCCGCGTGCTCGCGGCGAAGGGATCGGGCGCACCGATGTCGTGCTGTCGCCACGATCCTTTCGCGCCGGGGCGGCGCTCCTGCATAGCGTTTCATGATCACGTCATTCGTCTTCCGCATAAGGGTCAGGATGACCCAGTTCGGCGAGCAATTGTCGTTCCAGTTCTTCCATCTCGAGGGCTTCGTCTTCCTCGATATGGTCATAGCCCAGCAGGTGCAGGCAACCGTGGATCACCAGGTGGGCCCAGTGCGCTTCCGGTGTCTTGCCTTGCTCGGCAGCTTCGCGCTCGACCACCGGTACGCAGATCACCAGGTCGCCCAGCAGCGGAATGTCGAGGATGCCGTCAGGAATCTCGGCAGGGAAGGATAGGACGTTGGTAGCGTAGTCCTTGTGCCGCCAGGTGTGGTTCAGCTCGCGGCCTTCGGCTTCATCGACCAGGCGGATGGTCAACTCGGAGTCGGCCGTGCGCTGGCGCAGCGCCAGTTCGCACCAGCGGCGCAGCTGCGCTTCGTCCGGGTGCTGGCCGTCAGTGGCCAGTTGCAGGTCGAGTTCAAGCATCGTGGCTGTCGACCTTGCCGTGCAGGCGCGCGTCGTGGCGCTCGTAGGCTTCGACAATGCGCTGCACCAGCGGGTGACGCACCACGTCCTTGGGCTTGAAGTGGGTGAAGCTGATGCCGGGCACGTCGCGTAGCACGTCGATCACGTGGGTCAGGCCGCTCTTGGTGCCGCGCGGCAGGTCGACCTGGGTGATGTCGCCAGTGATCACGGCGGTGGAGCCGAAACCGATACGGGTGAGGAACATCTTCATCTGCTCGACGGTGGTGTTCTGACTCTCGTCGAGAATGATGAAACTGTTGTTAAGGGTGCGGCCGCGCATGTAGGCCAGCGGTGCGATCTCGATCACCTGCTTCTCGATCAGCTTGGCCACGTATTCGAAACCGAGCATCTCGTAGAGCGCGTCGTACAGCGGGCGCAGGTAGGGGTCGATCTTCTGCGCCAGGTCACCGGGCAGGAAGCCGAGCTTCTCGCCGGCTTCGACCGCCGGACGCACCAGCAGGATGCGTCTTACCTGCTCGCGCTCCAGGGCGTCCACCGCGCAGGCCACGGCCAGGTAGGTCTTGCCGGTGCCGGCCGGGCCGATGCCGAAGTTGATGTCGTTGTCGAGGATGGCCTTGACGTAGCGCTGCTGATTGACGCCGCGTGGCTTGATAACGCCCTTCTTGGTGCGCAGGGTCACCTGCGGCGCATTGCTGGGGTTGGCCAGCTCTTCGACGCCGGATTCCTGCAGGTACAGGTGCACCAGGTCGGGGGACAGCTCGGTGGCTTTGGTTTCGCGGTACAGCTTGCGCAGCAGGGTTTCGGCGGCCTGGGTCTTTTCGGCGGCGCCAAGCATCTCGAACTGGTTGCCACGGTTGCGGATTTCCAGACCGAGGCGCTCTTCGATCAGGCGCAGATGCTCGTCGAACTGGCCGCAGAGATTGGCGAAACGGCGGGCCTCGAAGGGTTCGAGGGTGAAACGATGAGGTTCTAGAGAGGTGTTCAAGGTGATGGTGTGATCGTCACTTGTCTGGGTATTGAAAGGCAGCATAACGCTGGGCGCCGACAACGCAAAGTGGGGGCGCCCGCTACGTTAGTGGAGGGTGTCGGCATCCAGCAGGGTGCCGCGCAGCGAATGGGGCAGGGCGTCGTCGATATGCACGTCGACGAACTGACCGATCAGGCGCGGATTGTCGCAGCGGAAATTGACGATGCGGTTCTGCTCGGTGCGGCCCTGGAGCATGCCCGGGTCCTTCTTCGAGTAGTCGCTGACCAGGATGCGCTGCACTGTGCCGACCATGCGCCGGCTGTTCTCGAAACCGTTCTGGTTGATGCGGTGCTGGAGCAGGGCCAGGCGCTGCTTCTTCACCTCGTCCGGGGTGTCATCGACCAGATCGGCGGCCGGGGTACCGGGGCGCGAGCTGTAGATGAAGGAGAAGGAGAAGTCGAAACCGACGTCCTCGATCAGCTTCATGGTCTGCTCGAAGTCCTTCTCGGTCTCGCCGGGGAAGCCGACGATGAAGTCGGAGCTGATCAGGATGTCCGGCACGGCGGCGCGCAGCTTGCGGATGCGCGACTTGTACTCCAGCGCGGTGTGGTTGCGCTTCATTGCCGCGAGGATGCGGTCGGAGCCGGACTGCACCGGCAGGTGCAGGTATTTGACCAACTGCGGGATCTCGGCATGGGCGGCGATGATCGCGTCGGAGAACTCCAGCGGGTGGCTGGTGGTGTAGCGGATACGCTCGATGCCATCGAGCGCGGCCACGGCATGCAACAGCTCGGCGAAATCGGCGATATGGCCGTCCGGCGCTTCGCCACGGTAGCCATTGACGTTCTGCCCGAGCAGGGTGATTTCCTTCACGCCCTTCTCGGTGAGGGAGGTGATTTCCATCAGCACGTCGACCAGCGGGCGGCTGACTTCCTCGCCGCGGGTGTAGGGCACCACGCAGAAGGTGCAGTACTTGCTGCAGCCTTCCATCACCGAGACGAAGGCGCTGGGGCCGTCGACGCGCGGTTCGGGCAGGCGGTCGAACTTCTCGATCTCGGGGAAGCTGATGTCCACCTGCGCGGTCTTGGTGGTGCGTGCGGCGTCGATCATTTCCGGCAGGCGGTGCAGGGTCTGCGGGCCGAAGACCACGTCGACATAGGGCGCGCGGTCGCGGATCGCCGCGCCTTCCTGGCTGGCCACGCAGCCGCCGACACCAATTACCAGGTCCGGGTTGGCCAGCTTCAGCTCACGCCAGCGGCCGAGCTGGGAGAACACCTTGTCCTGCGCCTTCTCGCGGATCGAGCAGGTATTGAGCAGGATCACGTCGGCGTCTTCGGGCTTTTCCGTGACCTCCAGGGCCTGATGCTCGCCCAGCAGGTCGACCATGCGCGAGCTGTCGTACTCGTTCATCTGGCAACCGTGGGTTTCGATATAGAGCTTCTTGGTCATGGCACTGTCTGAGGTGGTTAAAAAATGACCGCGCATTATAGGGGAGAGGCGGGCGACAGGCTACAGTGGCGGGTAAGCGTGCAGAGCAAAGCTGGATTGGGGCAATAAGCGCTCAACGTGTCCCCGAGAAGTCCTGTTCTGGTACCAATTCGTTTCCTTTCAGCAAATACAGGGTGTCGATCAAGTCATAGGCTGTGCCGCCGTAGCAGTCTCGTCCCTCGCCTTGTAGGCGGATGCGGTATTGGCCGTTGTCCTTGGACACGCGCAATGTCTGGATGCTGCAACAGCGCGAAGTGTCGGCGAGTGAGCTGGTGATGTCGTCTTTCGAGGGGCTGAGCTGTCGCAGGGGTTTTCCATGTTGCCATTCCTCTAACTTGGGGCAGCTTTCCGCTTCAGTTACAGGTAGAAGCACCAAGCAGCGGTCTGCAGCGGTGGCAACGCTGGCCAGGGCCCCGCGCACAGGTTGAGGACAAGGAGGCGATCTGTAAGCGCTCAGTCGCTTTTCATGCGCGGCGCCGCATAGCTGTTGATTGGTTTCCAGCGCGCGGTGGAGCCTGTATTCATTTTCCAGGTTCTGCCGGATGTCTTGAAAACTGGCGGTATTGTTGATCAGTCGTCCGAGCAGAACGAGGCAATCCTGTTCGCGGCCAGCTTTGAGGTAGGCAAGTGATAAGTCACTACGCAGCCAGTACCAATCGGCATCAAGGGTTTCAGGGCGGCAGGCATCCTGCTGTTGTTTGGCTTGCTCCAGGCGAGCGATAGCCCCCTCGTAATCGCCTCGGGAGAAGAAGTCGTTGACCAATGGACGATGAATGGCCTGTGGCGAACAGTTGGCTTCTGTCGCGTGTATTGGGAGTGCCAAGGTAATGGTGAACAGCAAGAGATAGCGAGTTAGACGTCTTGTCATGAGTGGCTTCCTTAGTTAGCGAATATTATTACCGGCAGTGCTGTCTGGAGTAGTGAACGGTGTTCCGTTTGCGGAACGGTATGTGGATGAGGCTTTTCCTGGCCCGGCGGGCTACTCGCTGCACTTGTGAGGCCGCCCTACGGTGTGGGCTCGGCACCTGCCGCCTTGTGCTATCCTGCGCGCCCTGTTTTTCCTGACTTCGAGTCTTCATGAGCAAGCGCGATCCCATCTACAAGGTGATTTTCCTTAACCAGGGCCAGGTGTACGAGATGTACGCCAAGCAGATCTATCAGAGCGATCTGTGGGGCTTTCTGGAGGTGGAGGAGTTCGTCTTTGGCGAGCGCAGCCAACTGGTGGTCGATCCCAGCGAGGAGAAGCTCAAGGCCCAGTTCGAGGGGGTGGTGCGCAGCTTCGTGCCGATGCACGCGATCATCCGCATCGACGAGGTGGAGCGCCTGGGCACGGCGAAGATCAGCGAGGCCAAGGGCGGCGGCAATGTGATGCCGTTCCCCATGCCGATGCCGGACAAGTAAGCGGCGGCTGCACGGGATAAGGTAGGGTGGGCTTCAGCCCACCGCCTCAAGCGTAGAGTCATGCGGTGGGCAGAAGCGCATCGCCGCTCGGCCCACCCTGTGGGTCAGGGCAGCGGCGAGAAGGGCGAGCGACCTTCGGCGGTCTGCAGTTCCAGCAGGTAGCTGCGGAATATCTGGCCCAGCACCTGGCTGGCGATTTCCAGTTCATCGCGACGCATCTGCGCCGACACCAGGTCGGCGCTGTCCATGGCTTCGTCCGAGCCATTGACCGACGCCATCTTCAATACGATGTAAGCCTGCACGTTGTTGGCCGGTACGCCTTCGCCACGGAAGAACATGGTGCCCAGGCGCAGCTGCGCTTCGGCGTGGCCCTGCAGCGAGGCGCGCTCGAACCAGGTCAGGGCCTGCTTGAAATCGCGTGGGGTACGTTTGCCGTCGTAGTAGTACTCACCCAACTCATAGGCGGCCTGCATGTTGCCGGCGCGCGCCATTTCCTGGCAGCTGGCCAGGGCATCGGGCATCTCTTCGGGGGAGGCGTTCAGCGCGCAGCTGCCGCTGGCGGGGATCAACAGCGAATTACCGCCTGCGAATGCAAACAGCGGGAGGAAAAGCAACAGGCAGCCCAGGGACAGGGTGCGGCCGGTGCGGTTCATCTGGATAACGGGACCTCGGCAGTTCAGGGCGGGTGACGTGCCCGGTCGGCGCAAAACGTGCCGACCCTCGCATTATGGAATAAACCGCGCGCTTGTTACAAAGGCTTTACCCGGTCTGTCGTTTCGCACTTCCCGGTAGGCTCAGCAGCAGCCAGGCCAGCAGCGGGTAAGCCGGTGCCAGCAGCACGTGGAACAGGTCGATGCGGCGCAGCGGCCCGATCACGCCTTCGGTGCCGACTGCCACACCGGCCAGCAGGAACAGGCCCACCACCACAGCTGCGCTGATCGCTGGCGCGCGGCGCGGCCATTGGACTGCGCCGGCATAGAGAATCAGCACCAGCGTGGCCAGGTTCAGCGCCAGGCGGTAGTCCTCCATATAACCAAGCTGGCGGAACAGCTCGAAGAAGGCGCACAGGCCGAGCAGGATTCGCCCCCAGTTCGGTCGACTCCAGGCCCAGCCACGGCCCAGCGCCAGTGCTGCGGCACCGAGTAGCGGCAGGCCGAGAAAGCTGCTGGCCTGCGAGAGCCACAGGTGCGCGGCCTGCCAGCTTGGGTCGAAGCCGTAGCGAATCACGCCGACGCTGGCCGCCGCAGCCGGCAGCAGGAAGCCGAGCAGGGCGCAGAACAGCGCCGGCTGATCGCCCTCCCCGTAGCGACCGCGTGCCCGGCCGATCAGCCACACACAGGCAGCGCAGGCCAGGGCCAGCAACGCGTCACTGAAGGCCGTGCTGTACTGCATCAGGCTTTTTTCAGCTCGGCGAAGGCGCGCTCGGCGGCCGCGAAGGTGATTTCCAGCTCCTTTTCACCATGGGCGATGGAGGTGAAGCCCGCTTCGAAGGCGCTCGGCGCCAGGTACACACCGCCGTCCAGCATCAGGTGGAAGAAGCGATTGAAGCGTGCGCTGTCGCTGGCCATCACGTCGGCGAAGGTGACGATGTCGTCGGCGCCGCTGAAATACAGGCCGAACATGGCGCCCGCCTGGGTGGTGACGAAGGGGATGCCGGCGGCATCGGCGCGCTGCTGCAGGCCATCGAGCATGCGCGTGGTGTAGTCGCTCAGCTCGGTGTGGAAGCCCGGACGGCTGATCAGCTTCAGCGTGGTCAGGCCGGCGGCCATGGCCAGCGGGTTACCCGACAGGGTGCCGGCCTGGTAGACCGGGCCGAGCGGGGCGATGCACTCCATGATCGCGCGCTTGCCGCCGAAGCAGCCCACCGGCATGCCGCCGCCGATGATCTTGCCGAAGGTGGTTAGGTCCGGGGTGACGCCGTAGTGCGCCTGGGCGCCGCCAAGGGCGACGCGGAAACCGGTCATCACCTCGTCGAAGATCAGCACCACGCCGTGCTTGTCGCACTGCTCGCGCAGGCCTTCGAGGAAGCCCGGCGCCGGTGGCACGCAGTTCATGTTGCCGGCCACCGGCTCGACGATGATGCACGCCACTTCCTTACCCACCTGCGCCAGGCATTCGGCCACGGCGTCGATGTCGTTGAACGGCAGGGTCAGGGTGTGCTTGGCGAAGGCCGCCGGCACACCCGCGGAGTTCGGCACGCCCTGGGTCAGGGCGCCGGAGCCGGCCTTGACCAGAAGGCTGTCGGAGTGACCGTGGTAGCAGCCCTCGAACTTGATGATGCTGTCGCGGCCGGTGTAGCCACGGGCCAGGCGGATGGCGCTCATGGTCGCCTCGGTGCCGGAGCTGACCATGCGCACCATCTCCATCGACGGCACCAGCGAGCAGACCAACTCGGCCATCTCGGTTTCCAGCGCGGTCGGCGCACCGTAGGAGAGGCCGTGCTGCAACTGACGACGCACCGAGTCGAGCACGTCCGGGTGGCTGTGGCCGAGGATCATCGGGCCCCAGGAGCCGACGTAGTCGACGTAGCGCTTGTCGTCTTCGTCCACGACGTAGGCGCCTTCGGCGTGCTTGAAGAACAGCGGCGTGCCGCCGACGCTGCGAAAGGCGCGCACTGGCGAGTTGACGCCGCCGGGGATGTGTTTCTGGGCGTTGGCGAAGAGGATTTCGGAACGGGACATGGCAGGTCTCTCTGGAAACGAATCAGTCGAACAGCGCGGCAAAGGCGCGGGCGCGGTCTTCCACCTCGGTGGCGGAGTCGGCAGCGAACAGGGCGTGGATCACGGCCACCATGCTGGCGCCACGGGCGATCAGGCCTGGCGCGGTGCCTAAGGTCACGCCGCCGATGGCGACGATGGGCTGGGCAAAGCGCGCGCGCGCCTGATCCAGCAGCTCCACGGTGGCAGCCGGAGCGCCGGGTTTGGTGTTGGAGTTGAAGAAGCGGCCGAAGGCGATATAGCTGGCACCTTCGGCGACGGCGCGCTCGGCCAGCTCCAGCTGGGCGTGGCAGGTGCCGCCGATGACGGCCTCGGTACCGAGGCGGGCGCGGGCGGTGGCCAGCGAGCCATCGGTCTGGCCCAGATGCAGGCCGACGCCCAGGCGTGCCGCCAGCTCCAGGTCGTCATTGATGATCAGTGTGGCGCCATGGCGTCGGCACAGCTCGGCCAGGGTCTGGGCTTCATCGAAACGGCGCACGTCATCGGCGGATTTGTCGCGGTACTGCAGCAGGCGCGCGCCACCGATCAGCGCCGCTTCGGCATAGGGCAGCAGCTTGCCACCGGCCAGCAGCGGGGTGTCGGTGATGGCGTAAAGACCACGCAGCGCCGCAGTCATTGGGCGAAGTCCAGCGGCAGACGGCGCGGCACGTACTGACCGTGGCCCGGTTGTTCGGCGTCGCGCAGGGTGCGCCAGGTGTAATCCAGGGCGCTCTTCACGGCGCTGACCAGTTCCTCGCCCAGCGCCAGGCGACCAGCCAGGGTACTGGCCAGGGTGCAGCCGGAGCCATGGTAGCTGCCGGGCAGGCGCGCGCAGGTGAAGGTGTGGCGGCTGCCGTCACGGCAGTACAGGCGGTTGTGCACTTCGGCTTCGTCGCCGTGGCCGCCGGTGATCAGCAGGTGCTCGATGAAGGGAAGCAGTTTCTCGGCGCATTCGTCGGCGCTGCCTTCCGGCAGTTCGGCGAGGATGCGCGCTTCCGGCAGGTTCGGTGTGGCAATGGTGGACACGGCGAACAGACGCTCGCGCATGGCATAGCCGACGTCATCCTTGCCCAGCGAGCCGCCACCACCGGCGCGCAGCACCGGATCACAGACCAGTGGCACGCCCGGCAGCTGGCTCATCACCTCGAGTACGGTGTCGACCATGTCCACCGAGCCGAGCATGCCCAGTTTGACGGCGGCCACCGGCATATCGGCGATCACCGCGCGGGCCTGGGCCAGCACCCAGTCGCGGTCGAGCACGCGGAAGTCGGAGACGTTGACGGTATCCTGCACGGTCAAGGCAGTCACCGTCGGTGCGGCGTGGCAGCCTTGGGCCAGCAGGGCTTCGATATCGGCCTGCAGACCAGCACCACCACTGGGGTCGTGACCGGACATGCACAGCACTACGGGGCGGAAGTTTGGCGTTTTCATGGTGCGCGAGCTTATCACTAACAAGCCTCAAGTCGCTGCACGCCATGCCGGTCGTTAGCCTTTCTGATTCTCGTGCGTATTGGCGTTAGCCAGTCTGGAAATGGCATCATGCGCGGCCCTGCCGCCTTGCCCGAATGCCTCCGATGACGCTGCGTACCTGCCTGATCATGATGACCGCCCTGGCGGTGATCACCGATAACCTGATCATTCCTTTTTATCCGCAGTATTTCGCCGAGCGTTTCGACAATCCGCCGGAGCAGCATGTCGGCCTGTATCTGGCGGTGGTCAGCCTGGTGGTGATGGCGGTGTTCCCGCTCTGGGCGCGTCTGGCCAAGCGCGTGCACCCGGTGCGCATCCTGATCAGCGCGCAACTGATGGCCGGCAGCCTGACCGCCGCCTGCTATTTCATCGACTCGCTGCCGCTGTTCTGGGTGGTGTCGTTGCTGATGGTGGTGTTCAAGGGCAGCTACCTGCTGATGTACCCCTACGTGATGAGCCTGCAGCAGCAGGACAACCACACCCAGACCATCGGCACCCTGTCGGTGGTGGTGCACTTCGGCGCCATTCTCGGCGCTGCGCTGGGCGGCCTGATTCTGCAGATCATGAACATTGGCGATGTGTTTCTGGTGATGGCCGCCGGCGACTTCATCCAGATGGCCATCTGCATGCATCTGGTGCGTGGCTACCTGCCGGCGCCGGGCGAGCAGCCGGCGAGCGACGAGGCACCGGTGAAGAACGAGGCGCGCAGTCTGCCGGCGATCTACCGCCTGTGCCTGGTGATGCTGCTGTTCTACTTCGTCGGTTACGTCACCCGGCCGTTCTTTGCCGTCTACTGGCAGCAGGTGGCGCACTGGAACAGCGAGATGGCCGCCGGCTTCGTCTATGCGTTGCCTGGCGCCGTGGCCGTGTTGGCGCTGTGGTGGGGGCGCCGCGCGACCAAGCAGGGCAACACCCGTGACGGCATTCTCGCCGGTCTGCTGCTGGGCGCGGCGGCCACCTTCATCCAGGGCTTCGGCGATCAGTGGCTGATCCTGCTCGGCCGCGTGCTGTTTGGCTGGGCGCTGTATCAGGTCACCGTGCGCCTCGATGCCTTGCTGTTCGAGCTCAGCTCGCCGGAGCACTACGCGGTGGACTTCAGCAAGATCAATATCTTCCAGTGCCTGGGCAACATGGGCTCGGCCTACGGCGCGGGCTTGCTGGTCAGCCACTACGGTCAGGCCATGCCGTTCTGGGTCGGTGCTGCCGGGCTGCTGCTGACCGCCGCGTTGTTCCCGATGCTGGTGCGCAAGCCCAAGGTGGCTTGAGTCTTGAGTGGCGAATGATAATTTGATGCAGATGCGTATCGATGATTAAATTCGCTCTTCGCATTGCTTCCATCATCCGGGTTCGCCGCGATGCACGATATTCACCACCTGCTCGATGTGATTGCCCGCAGCCTGCCTGGGCTGCAGGGGCGTATCGGTGTGCCCGGTGCCGATCTGCTGGTGTGCGGTAGCGAGGGCAACGACCGGCGTATTGCCGCGCTCTATCAGCACTGGCAGCAGGCTCATCCCGAGGCCGGACCGCATTACTGGACGGTGCGCAGCTGGACCTACCTGGTCTGGCAGCCCATCTACCTGACCTTGCTCGGCGTACACCTGGCGCAGCGCGTGCCCTGTCTGGGGAGCCTGGGGCAGGCGGTGCAGGGCGGCGTGGTGTCGGGTTTCTGTCTGCCCGAGCACTGCCCGCAGCAGGCTACGGAAGATCAGCTGATCGGCCTGGCTGCCAGCCAGCTCGAGCAACTGCTGCGCCGCCAGCACGCCGAGTTCTGCCAGGTACAAAGCATCCACGGCAAGCTGGCCCAGCGCCTGGCGGCCGATTACGTGCTGGCCGCCTTGTTGCTGGTGCAGCGCCAGCTGACTCTGGACAACCAGCAACTGCGCGCGCTGGCGGCACGCTGGCTGGAGGCATTGGACTTGCGTGGTGGCAGCGACCTGCTGGAGGTGCGGCTGGACGATGGCCGCGACTGCCTGACCCTGGAGCGCAAGGCCTGCTGTCAGCATTTTCGGCGTTGCGATGGCGAGCTGTGCAGCACCTGCCCGAAGCTACGGCGTGACGAGCGCCTGCTGCGCCTGCGCGAGGAGCTGGCCCTGGCATGTTGATGTTGCGTGATATCGAAGTACGCCGCGGCGAGCGGGTGACGCTGGCGCTGGACGAACTGCACCTCGAAGGTGATCGCTTCACCGTGATCCTCGGCCACAACGGCTCGGGCAAGTCGACCCTGATGAACCTGCTGGCGCGGCAGCTGCAGCCGACCCGAGGTTCGCTGCAGCTGGACGGGCGTACCCTGGCCGGTTTTTCTGCCCGTGACTTTGCCCAGCGCGTGGCCTTCCTGCCACAGCACCTGCCCGATGTCGCTGGCCTGACCGTGCGCGAACTGGTGCATCTGGGGCGCTTCCCCTGGCGCGGGCTGCTCGGCCGCTGGCGCGCCGAGGACCATGCAGCCGTCGATCAGGCGCTGGCGCAGACCGATGTCGCCCATTACGCCGATCACCTGGCCGACAGCCTGTCCGGAGGCGAGCGCCAGCGCGCCTGGATCGCCATGCTGCTGGCCCAGCAATCGCCGCTGCTTTTGCTCGACGAGCCAACCTCGGCGCTGGATCTGGCGCATCAGTACGAATTGATGGGCCTGCTGCGCCAGCTCAATCGCGACAGTGGGCGCGGCATCGTTGCCATCCTCCACGACATCAACCTCACCGCGCGGCATGCCGACCGGGTGATCGCCCTCAAACAGGGGCGCATCTTCTTTGACGGCAGCCCGGACGAGTTGCTCAGCGGGCCGTTGCTCAGCCAGCTCTACGACATCGATATCGAACTGATCGAACAGCCCGGCAGCGCCCGCAAGATTGCCGTGGTGGCCTGAGCATGGCGGCAGTTTCGGCGCCCTCACGCCACCTTCTGACGCTGCTCGCGCTGCTGCCCCTGGCACTCCTGCACCTGTGGCTGGCGGCCGATCTTGATCCGTTCGAGCTGTGGGCGATGCTGGCTTCTGCCGAACACAGTTTCGAGTTTCTGCAGCTGCAACTGTCAGCTCTACCCAGGCTGAGCATGGCGCTGCTCACGGGCGCTGCGCTGGGACTGTCCGGCAGCCTGCTACAGCAGATCACGCAGAATCGCCTGGTGTCGCCCATGACCATCGGCGCCTCGTCCGGGGCCTGGCTCGGGCTGGTGCTGGCCACTTTGCTGGTGCCGACCTTCGCGGCCAGCCACGGACACTGGGCGGCACTGCTCGGCGCACTGCTGGCGGTCGGTCTGGTGCTGCTGATTGCCGGGCGCAGTGGCATTGTCGGGCTGCCGCTGGTGCTGGGCGGCATGGCCATGAACCTGTTGCTCGGCGCGCTGGCTGCCGGGCTGGTGCTGATCAACAACCAGTACACCCAGGGGTTGTTCGTCTGGGGCGCGGGTGATCTGGCGCAGATCGACTGGCACTGGGTGCAGTGGCTGTGGCCCAAGCTGTTGCTGGCAGTGCCAGTGCTGATCCTGGCGCCGCGGCCGTTGAGCTTGCTGCAGCTTGGCGGCGATGCTGCTCAGGGCCGTGGCCTGGCGCTGTGGCCGGTGATGCTGGTGCTGTTTCTGGCGGCGCTGTGGCTATGTTCGGTGTCGATCACGGCGGTCGGCCTGATCGGTTTCATCGGCCTGCTCACGCCGAATCTGGCGAAGATGCTTGGCGCCCGCACGGCGCGTGATGAACTGTTCTACAGCGCGTTGCTCGGTGCCTTGCTGTTGCTTGGTACCGACGCCCTGGCGCTGCTGGCCAATCGTGTCAGCGGCCAACTGGTGCCCAGTGGCGCGACGGCGGCGTTGATCGGTGCGCCAGTGTTGTTGTGGCTGGCGCGCCGACACCTGGCGGCGGAAGACCCGCGCGGCCTGCAGCTGCCGCGCGGTGCCGAGCGTTTCGGCTGGCGCAGTGCGCTGTGGGTGGCGCTTCTCGCCGTGCTGGCGCTGACCGTGGCGCTCGGGCTGGCCCGCGGTGTCGATGGTTGGCACCTGCAGTGGCCGTCGGCGCTGGTCTGGTCGCTACGCTGGCCGCGTGTGCTCACCGCCGCTTCTGCCGGCGCCGGTTTGGCGATTTCCGGTCTGCTGCTGCAGCGCCTGCTGCGTAACCCGCTGGCCAGCCCGGATATTCTCGGTCTATCCGCGGGTGCCACGCTGGCGGTGATGCTGGCGCTGATCATCTTCGGTGGCGCGGTGTTCGGCGCGGTCGCGCCGCTGGCTGCCTTCGTCGGCAGTCTGGCGGTGCTGGCGGTGTTGATGCTGCTGGGCCGGCGTCATCACTACTCACCAGCGCTGATGGCGCTGCTGGGGATTTCCCTCGGCGCGCTGCTCAACGCCGCCTTGCAGTTCGTGCTGGCCAAGGGCACGGGTGACTCGTTCGCGTTGCTCGGCTGGCTGGCCGGCTCCACCTACCGCGCCACACCGGCACAGGCATTGTGGCTGACGGTTGGCGTGCTGCTGTTCGGCGCTCTGGCATTGCTGTTCCAGCGTGCGCTGACGCTGATCGGCATCGGCGATGGGGTGGCCGCCAGCCGCGGCCTCGACGTGCCGCGACTGCGCCTGGCGCTGCTGGTGCTGGTGGCGCTGCTCTGTGCGCTGGTCACCAGCCTGCTCGGGCCAGTGGCGTTTCTGGGGCTTTTGGCCCCGCATATCGCGGTGATGCTCGGCGCGCGCCGGGTGCTGCCGCAGCTGCTGCTGGCGGCCTCGTTGGGCGCGGTGCTGATGCTGCTGGCGGACTGGGTCGGCCGCACCCTGATCTTCCCGTTGCAGATTCCGGTGGGCATTGTCGCCTCGGTGTTGTGTGGCAGCTATTTCGTCTACCTGCTGATTCGTGGGAGGTTGGCGTGAGGGCACCTCTAAAAACTACCTGCGTTGTCATCGCTGCGTTAAAAACCGTCTCAAAATGCTCATTTACAATCCTTAAACTGCGCTTTTTCGCCTGTTTTCGCCTTGCGCTGACGGCCTCGTCAACGTTTTTAGAGACGCCCTTGAAGCGTTGCTTACTCGGCGTTCTACTGCTTTGGCTGACGCCTGTCTGGGCGAGTGATGCGCCACGGGTGGCCGCGCTGAGCTGGGAGGCCACCGAGCATCTGCTGATGCTCGACGTGACGCCGCTGACCGTCGCCGATGCCGGGGATTACCGAGCCTGGGTGGTGCGGCCGACGCTGCCCGCAGGCGTGCCATCGAGCGGTTCGCGCCTGGAGCCCAATCTCGAATTGCTGGCCGAGTTGCAGCCTGAGTTGATCGTCATCCCGCCTTTGCTGGAAGACATCCGCCCGTTGCTAGAGCGTATTGCGCCGGTTCAGGTGTACCAAGGCTTCAGCCAGCAGCACGACAATCTGCAGGTGCAGCGCGAGGCGTTTCTCGACCTGGCGCGTGCGCTGAGACGCGAGGCATTGGCCAGGCAACGCCTGCAGGCGATGGACGCCGAGCTGGCGCAATGGCGCGAGCGGCTGCGGGCTCATTACGGGCAGCGTCTGCCGGCCGTCACGGTGATACGCCTCTCGTCGCCGACGGCCGCCTTCATCAACGGCCCCAACTCCATGCCGCAACATGCGCTGGCGCTGCTCGGCCTTCAGCCTGCGATGGACCTGGCGCCGAGCCCCTGGGGCATCACTCAGGTACCGATCACCGCGCTGGGTCGCATCGAAGAGGGCGTCGTGCTGCATATCGAACCCTTTGCCCAGGAGGCGCAGTTGTTCGCCTCGCCATTGTGGCAGGCGATGCCTTTCGTGCGTGAGCAGCGCTTCGCCGCGATGCCCTCGACCTGGACCTATGGCGGCGTGTTTTCCCTGCAGTATCTGGCCGAGGCCATAGGTGAAGCGCTGCTTAAACTGCCGTCTGAATCTGGAAAAGCGACCCAACAGTCCCTAGAGTAGAGCGATTCGAATATAAGTCTGCCGTGCGTGACGGCGCCATTTGATGGGCTAATGGGGGCCTGGGCGCTGTCTGACAGGGTTTTGGAGTCGTATGTACCGGCTGCTCCTGCTCATCGTGAGCCTCGTTTTTTCCTCGCTCGTGGGCGCCGTTACCTTCGACGAACATATGCGCACTTTGCCTCTGGGCCAGAGCATGTACGTGTTCGAGGACGTGCGCGGCGATGCCAGCATCGACGACATCGCCTCGCCCGCCGTGCAAGGTAGTTTCCGTCTGCATGACAAGCCCGTGCTCAACGCCGGCTATTCGCGCTCGGTATTCTGGCTGCGGCTGGACCTGCACTATCTGCCGCGCCAGGCGCAGGGGGACCGCAACTGGCTGCTGGAGCTGGCTTATCCGCCGCTCGATCACCTTGAACTCTACCTCCCCGACGAGGCCGGCGGCTTCGCCCTGGCTCAGCGTACTGGCGATTCGTTGCCTTTCGTCACTCGCCAGATCCGCCAGCACAATTACCTGTTCGAGCTGAACCTCGAGCCGAACCAGAACAAGCGCATCTATTTGCGCCTCGAAAGCCAGGGTTCGATCCAGGCGCCGCTGACCCTGTGGGCGCCCAACGCCTATCTGGAAGAGCAGCCCGCGCGTATCTACGTGCTTGGCATCATCTACGGCGTGCTGCTGGTGATGCTGGTGTACAACCTGTTCATCTTCCTCAGCGTGCGCGACACCAGCTACCTCTATTACATCCTTTATATCGCCTCGTTCGGCCTGTATCAGGTCTCGGTCAACGGTGCCGGCATCGAGTATTTCTGGCCCAACAACCCCTGGTGGGCCAATGCCGCGACGCCATTTCTGATCGGCTCGGCCGCCTTGTTCGGCTGCCAGTTCGCCCGCAGCTTCCTGCACACTGGCGAACACAGTCCCTGGGTCGATCGCCTGTTGCTGCTGCTGATGGCCTGCGGCGCCGTTGTGATGATCCTGGCGCTGAGCGTCAGTTATGCCACGGCATTGCGTCTGGCCACCTACCTGGCCCTGCTGTTCACCGTGGTGATCTTCGCTGCCGGGGTGCTTGCCTGGCTGCGCGGTATGCGCGTGGCGCGTTACTTCATCTTCGCCTGGACCGCCTTTCTCATCGGCGGCATCGTCAACACGCTGATGGTGCTGGGCTACCTGCCCAACGTCTTTCTCACCATGTACGCCAGCCAGATCGGTTCGGCGCTGGAAGTGGGCCTGCTGTCGTTGGCGCTGGCCGACCGCATCAATGCGATGAAGGAAGAGCGCACGCGCATTCTCCAGGAGGCCGGACGCAAGCTCGAAACGCTGAACCAGGAACTGGCCGACAGCAACCGTTTCAAGGATGAATTCCTCGCCACCGTGACCCATGAGCTGCGTACGCCGATGAACGGGGTGATCGGCTCGCTGGAGCTGATGCAGACGGTGAAGATGGACATCGAACTGGAGCAGTACCAGAAGACCGCTGCAGCGTCCGCGCGCGACATGATGCGCATGGTCAACGACATCCTCGCGCTCACCGAATTGCAAGCCGGCAAGCTCTATCCGCGGCGCGAGACGTTCAGCCTGCGCGGGCTGTTCGATGGTCTGCGTGCCCAGTATGCGGCGCGCGCCGAAGACAAGGGGCTGACGTTCGCCCTGGAGCTGGACGACAACCTGCCCGACACCCTGGAAGGGGACGCGGCCAAGCTGGCGCAGGCGCTGGGCTATCTGCTGGACAACGCCATCAAGTTCACCAGCCAGGGCGGCGTGACCTTGCAGGTCGGCCGCGTCGGTAGCGTGGGCAGCAACCTGCCGTTGAGTGTGGTGGTCAGCGATACGGGGATCGGATTCGCGCCCGGCGACGGCGACCTTTACCAGCGCTTCCATCAACTCGATGGCTCGATGACGCGCAAGTACGGCGGCCTGGGCATCGGCCTGGCGATCTGCAGGCAACTGGTCGACCTGCTTGGTGGCGTGCTCAGTCACGAGTCGCAGCCGGGGCAGGGCAGTCGTTTTCGCCTCGATGTGCCGCTGACTCTGCCGCTGCAACCTCAGGTCAGCGATGTTCGCCCGGCACGGCCGCAGGGCGGCGCGCTGCAGCGCCAGGCGCAGCAATGCACGGTACTGATCGTCGAGGACAATGCGATCAACCAGCTGGTAACCCGCGGCATGTTGCTCAAGCTCGGCTACCGCGTGCGCACTGCCGACAATGGTGCCGAGGCGCTGGAGTTGCTGCGCGGCGAGACGGTGGATGCGGTGCTGCTCGACTGCCAGATGCCGGTGATGGACGGCTTCGCCACCTGCCGCGCACTGCGCGCCCTACCGGGCTGCGCCGAGCTGCCGGTGCTGGCGATCACCGCGCACAGCCACAGCGGCGACCGCGAGCGCTGTCTGGCTGCGGGCATGAGCGACTACCTGGCGAAACCGGTGAAATTCGACGAGTTGCGCGTGCTGCTGCATGACTGGGTGCTGTGCCGCCCGGCAACGGTTTCCGGTGGCGCCGCGCCGGTCTGACTCTTTCGCAGGGCGTGATGAAGCCGCTGGGCCCTGTAGGAGCCGGCTTGCCGGTGATGCTTGGCGCCTGTCAGATCGATGATCGCCAGCAAGCTGGCTCCTACAAGTGCAGCTTTGCACGAGCAACCTCTTTCCCGATTCGGCGGCAGATTTGGCCGGATCGTCCCTTTAGTCATGGTCTGAATCCTGATTCACTGAATGCAGATGAATCAGGATTCAGACCATGGCTTATCGCACCACCGAAGCTCGACTCGACCGCGACCAAGCGTTGCGCGCGCGTATTCTCGACTGCGCCTTGCTGCGAGTAGCCGAGGGCGGTTTCGCCGCCCTGACCATGCAGGCGTTGGCCGACGATGTTGGCATCGCCACCGGTAGTCTGTACCGCCACTTTCGCAGCAAGGGTGAACTGGCCGCCGAGGTATTCGCCAGCGCCAGCCAGCGTGAGGTAGATGCTCTGGCCGCAGCCTTGCGTGGGCCGGGCAGCGCCAGTGAGCGCCTGCGCATCGGCCTGGAACAGTTCGCTGCCCGCGCCTGGCATAGCCGCCGCCTGGCCTTCGCACTGATCGCCGAACCGGTCGACCCGGAAGTCGACGAGCAGCGCCTGCTCTATCGCGAAGCCTACGCCGAACTGTTCATCGATCTGCTGGAGGAGGGTGCCGGCGCCGGTGAGTTTCGCGTCGAGCAGATCGGTCTGATGGCGGCCTGCCTGGTCGGTGCCATTGCCGAAGCGCTGGTCGGCCCTCTGTCGCCACCTGCTCGCGCCGCTCGCGAAGCAGGCCAACCCACCCTGGAGCTGGCGCAGGTCAGCGCCAGCCTTGCCACCTTCTGCCTGCGCGCCGTCGGCGCCAAGGAGCCCACGCGATGAAACCCAGCCTGCACGCCGAAACCCACGAGGTGTTCAACCAGGTACCGAGCCTCGATGGCGCCAATCTCTATCGCCTCGACCTGCCGCTGCAGGAGTGGATTCGCCGCTACGATGGCGCCTGGGCCCACGAGCGTTTGAGCGCCTATGGTGCGCTGGCCGGCGGCGCCCTGATGCAGGCCGGCTTTCTCGCCAACGAGAACAAACCGGTGTTCAAGAGTCATGATCGCTACGGCAACCGCATCGACCTGGTCGAGTTTCACCCGGCCTACCACGAGCTGATGCGCACGGCGGTCGAGCACGGCCTGCCGTCGCTGCCCTGGACCGATCCGCGCGCCGGTGCCCATGTCGCCCGCGCCGGGCTGACCTACCTGCACAGCCAGGCCGAAGCGGCCAGCGGCTGCCCGTTGACCATGACCTTCGCCGCCGTGCCGGCCATCCGCCTGCAGCCCAACGTAGCCGAGCAGTGGCTGCCGAAGATCCTCGCCACCGAGTACGACCCACGCAACCTGCCGATGGAGCAGAAGACTGGCGTGACCATCGGTATGGCCATGACCGAGAAGCAGGGCGGCACCGACGTGCGTGCCAACACCACCCGCGCTTATCCCATCGGCCTCGGCGGGCCGGGGCAGGGCTATGAGCTGGTCGGCCACAAGTGGTTCTGCTCGGCGCCGATGTGCGACGCCTTCCTCACCCTGGCCTACACCGACAAGGGCCTGTCGTGCTTCCTGCTGCCGCGTCACCGCACGGACGGCACGCGCAACGCGTTCTACATCCAGCGCCTGAAGAACAAGCTGGGCAACTGGGCCAACGCCTCCAGCGAGGTGGAGTACCGTGGCGCTTTCGCCTGGATGCTCGGCGAGGAAGGGCGTGGCGTGCCGACCATCATCGAGATGGTGGCGATGACCCGCTTCGATTGCATGGTCGGCTCCAGCAGCCTGATGCGCCAGGCGCTGACCCAGGCTGCGCACCACTGCGCGCATCGCCAGGTGGGTGGCAAGCTGCTCGCCGACCAGCCGCTGATGCAGAACGTGCTGGCCGACCTGGCGTTGGAAAGCGAAGCCGCGCTGGCCCTGTGCATGCGCATGGGCCGCGCGCTGGATCACGCGCATGACGCGCAGGAGGACAAGTTCGCCCGTCTGGTCACCGCCGTGGGCAAGTACTGGATCTGCAAGCGCGCGCCGGAAATGATCTACGAGGCCAGCGAATGCATGGGCGGTGCGGGCTATGTCGAGGAAACCATCATGCCGCGCCTGTACCGCGAAGCGCCGGTCAACTCGATCTGGGAAGGCTCGGGCAACGTGCAATGCCTGGACGTGCTACGCGCGCTGTCCAAGGAACCCGGCGTGCTCGATGCGCTGTTCGCCGAGCTGGGCGACGGCCACGGCGATGCGCGGCTGCGGGCGCATATCCAGCGGCTCAAGGCCGATTTCGCCGACACCGCCGACATCCAGTACCGCGCCCGCCAGCTCACCGAAGACATGGCCGTGGCACTGCAGGCCAAGCTGCTGCTGGAGGCCGGCAACGCCACGGTGTCCGACGCCTTTATCGCCAGCCGCCTGGAAGGCCGCGGCCGCGTCTACGGCACCCTGCCGCGCGGTGTCGACGTCGAGGCGCTGCTGGCGCGTAGCACACCGCACCTGGTCTGAGCGAGGACCGCCCGGCACGCTGTTTTTTAGCCGGGCAGGCGAGTAATCTTGCCGCCGATGGTTCTGTGTGCACGTCTGTGACGCGGATGAAAAGGGAACAGGGTGCGGCGAATCTCGCCAATGCCCTGGCTGCCCCCGCAACTGTAAGCGGCGAACGATGCCCTCATGCCACTGACTTCGGTCGGGAAGGCGGGCGAAGTGCCAAGCCGTGAGCCAGGAGACCTGCCATCGACAACGGGCGTTTCGCCCACCCCCTTATCCGAATCGTCGCGCGGTGGGCGCGGCAAAGGAACTCGCATGCATATCGAACCCGGTGTCGTCGAAGGCGCCAAGATCCTGCTCAGCTACGCAACGGCCGTCACGGCCTTCGGCCTGACCGCCAAACTCGCCCTGGACAGCGTACGCAACAACGGCGGTGTCGCCGCCCTGGCGCTACGCAGCCTGCTGACCACCGCCCTGGTATTCTGCTTCTTCGAAGTGTTCCCGCATCATGCGGTGGGCGTTTCCGAGGTGCACCTGATCCTCGGATCGACCCTGCTCCTGCTGTTCGGCGCTGGTGCTGCCGCCATTGGTCTGGCCGCGGGGCTGTTGTTGCAGGGGCTGCTGTTCGCTCAATTCGACCTGCCGCAGTACGGCATGAACGTAACCACGTTGTTGATTCCGCTGTGGGGCATCAGCTTGCTGGCCAAACGCATCGTCGCGCCGGGTACCGCCTACGTCGATCTTTCCTACAAACAGGCGCTGGCGCTATCGACTGCCTATCAGGGCGGCATCGTCGCATGGGTCGGGTTCTGGGCCTTCTATGGTCACGGCTTCTCCAGCGAAAACCTGGCAGCAGTGGGCAGCTTCGGCCTGGCCTACATGAGCGTGATCCTGGTCGAGCCGCTGATCGACCTGGGCGTGCTGGCCGCTGCCAAGGCGCTGTCGCGTTTCAGCCAGGGGCCGCTGTTCAACGTGCGCCTGCATCAGCCGGCCTGAACCGGTCGCTCAGCGGCGGCGCTGCCAGATCATCTTGCCGGTATTGCTCTCGGTGACCAGGTACTGGTCGCTGAAGCGGTAGTAGGCGGCGGGTTGATAGTCGGCGGCGCCAGCCAGGCGCACCATCAGCATGCCGCCCTGGCTGCGCCAGTGGCCGCTGTATTGCACCTCGCCTGGGCTGTCGTAGCTCCAGTCGCCTCCGCCGCCGACCGCGCGGCTCCACTGGGTGACGCTGCCGTCGGCATTCAACTGCAGGGTCATCAGGGTGTTGAACGAGGCGAAGCTGGTACCGCCGCTGTTGATGATCTTCTCGTGCACCCAGGTGCCGACCAGTGTCGGGTCCATCGTGCCTGACGTAGGTGGCGTCGCAATCGCCGCCTCGCGCTGAAACAGCGCCTGGCGTTCCAATACCTCCCCGTTTCTTGGGTTACGCGCGGCGATGCTGGCGTTGAGCATCGCGTTGGCGTAGGTCGCGTTCATGTTCGCCAGTAGCAGGCCCGATTGCGGGTCGCTGATCTCGGCGCGCAGCAGCTTGCCGTCGTAGCGACCTTTGACGACCAGGCGCAGGTGCTGGCTCTCCACGTACTCGCCTTCCACCACGGCGTCGTTCTGGCGCAGGATCAGCTCGCTCGGCTGGCCGTCGAGCGTGGTCCGGTAGTGGCCATCGAGTTCGCCGGCTTGAGCGCTTGAGCATGAGGCCATGGCCAGTAGCAGAACGATTGCACGAGACATGATGGTGACCTCCGACGAATTGATTCAAGCCTAGCCGTTGGCAGCGATAGGCGGGGGATCGCGCTATGTTTTCGTCACCGTATGCAGGCAAGATAGGGCCGTACGTTCAGTCAGGAAGATGCACAGTGAAAGCCTGCTCAGATGATTTCATCATTGCCTACACTCCCGAAGAGGCGGTTGATCGCCTCGCCGCGTTGCACCAGGAGGCCACTGGCGCCCTGAGCCACGCGCTCAAACGCTACCTCAAGGAGCGCATCCGCCCGGATGCCAGCGAGCACTGCCTGTTCCGCTACCCCGAATTGCGCCTGACCTACCTGTGCCAGGGTGAGGTGCCGACCACCGTGCGTGCCTATGCCAAGGTGCAGGTGCCGGGCACCTATGCCATCACCGTGACCCAGCCGGCGGCCTTCCGCAAATACCTGCTGGAGCAGCTGCGCCCGCTGATGAACGACTTCACCCTGCGTGTGGAAGTTGGCCGTAGCCAGCAGAACATTCCTTACCCATACGTGGTCGAGGGCGGCGATGAACTGGCCGGCAGTGGTGTGACCGCCGCCGAGCTGGCACGCGTATTCCCCAGCACCGACCTGTCTGCCGCCACCGACGGCACTGCCGATGGCCTGTACGACTGGGAGAACATCGACCCGCTGCCGCTGGCACTGTTCGACGCGGCGCGTACCGACTTCTCGCTCAAGCGCATCCAGCACTACACCGGCAGCGACTGGCGCCACGTGCAGCCATGGATCCTGTTGACCAACTATCACCGCTACGTCGACCAGTTCATCCGCCACGGCCTGGACATGCTGGTGGGCGACTCGCGCTTCACCCGCATGGTGCTGCCGGGCAACGTGGTGATCGAGCGCGGCATGGCCGAAGGTGAGATGCAGGCGATCATCGAGAATGTGGTCTGGCACCGCTACCAGATGCCGGCCTACCACCTGCAGGCCGAGGACGGCCACGGCATCACCCTGGTCAATATCGGCGTCGGCCCGTCCAACGCCAAGAACATCACCGACCACCTGGCCGTGCTGCGTCCGCACTGCTGGCTGATGATCGGCCACTGCGGTGGCCTGCGTCAGTCGCAGACCATCGGCGACTACGTGCTGGCCCACGCCTATATGCGCCGCGACGGCATCCTCGACCGCGTGCTGCCGCCGCATATCCCGCTGCCGGCGCTGGCCGAGGTGCAGCAGGCGCTGCAGGAAGCCGCCAAGCTGGTTACCGGTGAAGAGGGCGACGAGCTGAAGAAGCGCCTGCGCACCGGCACCGTGCTGACCTACGACGACCGCAATTGGGAGCTGCGCTGGGCCCAGGAGCGGCCGCTGATCAACCTGTCGCGTGCGGTGGCGGTGGACATGGAAAGCGGCACCATCGCCGCCCAAGGCTATCGCCTGCGGGTGCCCTACGGCACGCTGCTGTGCGTGTCGGACAAACCCCTGCACAGCGAGATCAAGCTGCCCGGCGCGGCCGGCGCTTTCTACGAGCGCGCCGTGACCCAGCATCTGCATATCGGTATCGCGGCGCTGGAGTTGATGCGCAGCCAGCTCAACTCGCTGCACTCGCGCAAGTTGCGCAGCTTCGACGAGCCGCCGTTCCGCTGAGTCAGGCCGCGACGGACGCCTCGTCACGCAGCAGTTCGGCCAGCGCAGCGCGGTCGATATTGGCGCCGCTGAGCACCACGGCCACGCGCTGGCCGGCATTGAGCTTGCGTTCCTGCATCAGGGCGGCCAGCGCCGCTGCGCCGGCGCCTTCGGCAAGGTTATGGGTGTCCTCGTGATAGGTGCGGATGGCGGCACGGATTTCCTCGTCGTCGACCCGCACGATGCGTGCGGCGCCGGCGCGAATCATGTCCAGCGCCAGTTGCTGTGGCTGGCGGCAGGCCATGCCGTCGGCCAGGGTGTCGGCGCGTTCGGTCTGCACCAGCCGGCCCTGTTCGAAACTTTGCGCATAGGCGTCGGCGCCGCTGGCGACCACGCCGATGATTTCGGTGTCGAGACCGAGCAGGTCGCGGGTGCGGATCATCCCGCAGATGCCCGAGCCAAGCCCGATGGGCACATATACCCGGCGCAGGTTCGGCACCGCTTGCAGTAACTCCAGAGCATAGGTGGCGACGCCGCGCACCAGATCCTCATGCAATGAGGGCACCCAGTGCAGGCCGTCACGTTCGGCCAGGCGCGCTGCCTCGACACGGGCCTCGTCGAAGTCGCGGCCATGTTCGATCACCTCGGCACCGAGGGCGCGCATCGCTGCGTTCTTCTCACGAGCGTTGCCGTGCGGCACCAGGATGCGAAGCGCCAGGCCGGCCGCGCGTGCGGCCAGCGCCAGGCTCTGGCCGTGGTTGCCCCGGGTAGCGGTTACCAGGCCGCGCACCTGCGGCTCGCGGCGCAGCAGGGCATCGATGTAGACCAGCCCGCCGCGCACTTTGAAGGCGGCGGTGGGCGCATGGTTCTCGTGCTTGACCCAAACTTCGCAGCCCAGGCGCTGAGCCAGCAGCGGCCAAGCCAATTGCGGCGTGGGCGCCATGTGACGGTAAACCAGTTGGGCGCTCTGCTGCAGTTGGGCGAGGTCGAACATGGGGCTGACTCCGGGTGGTGTTGACCCCGATGCTAGTGCGGCGCATTGTATGGGTAAATCTTTATATTGCATGGCAAGCAATGTGGCTTCCTGACCTGCAAGACAGCGCTCTCCCGACATACCTCGCCCTGGTCGAGGCCATTGCACTGGCCATTGGCCGAGGCGAACTCAAGCCTGGTGAACGGCTACCGCCGCAGCGCCGACTGGCCTGGACGCTGGGCATCAACCCGAGCACGGTGATGCTCGCCTACCGCGAAGCTGCGCGTCGACACCTGGTATCCGGCGAGGTCGGGCGCGGCACCTACGTGCTGTCCGGCAGTCATGAGGCAAGCCTGTTCCGTCTCAAGCAGCCGACCGCGCAGGGCGACCTGATCGACCTGTCGACCAACGTGCCGGTGCATGACCCGGACAACCACGATCTTTCCGCCAGTCTTGCCGCGTTGGCTGCACGTGGCGAGCTGGATGCGCTGCAGGCCTACCCGTCAGCGGCGCTGGTCGAGCGTGCGCACCTGGCTGGTGTGACCTGGCTGCGCCGACGCGGCCTGGAGCTGGCGCCGGGCGGCCTGCTGCTCTGCGCCGGCGCCCAGCAGGGCGTGTCGGCCGCGTTGCTGGCGCTGTGCGAGGCCGGCGAGCCGATTCTGGTGGAGCGCTATACCGCGCCGGGGATCAAGGCCGCCGCAAGGCAGTTGCGCCTGCCGCTGCATGGCGTGGCGATGGACGAGCACGGCATTCTGCCCGATGACCTCGACCGCCAGGCCCGCGCTACCGGGGCTCGCGTGGCGGTGCTCACACCCTGTTTGCAGAATCCTACCGGCGCCAGCCTGGACGCCGAGCGCCGCGCGGCCATCGCCGAGGTGGCACGGCGGCGTGGCTTGTGGATCGTCGAGGACGATGTCTACGGCGTGCTCGGCAGCGAGGCGCCACTGGCGGTGCAGCTTGCCGAGCGTTGCCTGTTGATCAGCAGCCTGTCCAAGAGCGTTGCGCCGGGGCTGCGTCTGGGCTTCATCGCCGGCGCGCCGGAGCTGCTCGAACGCATCGACCGCGAGGCACAGGCCACGCGCTGGGCCGTGGCGCCGCTGAGTCTGGCGCTGGCCTGCGAATGGATCGAAAGCGGCGTCGCCGAGCAGCGCCTGGCCTGGCAGATGGAGGAGTTACAGCAGCGCTGGCGCCTGGCCGCGCGCGTGCTCGGGCCACGCATGCCGCAGGGACGGGCGGTGGCGCCGCATCTGTGGCTGGACGACTCGCCGCCCGCCGGCCTGGCCGAAGCCTGCCGGGATCACGGCGTGGAGGTGGTGGCGGCCGAGGTGTTTGCGGTCGACGCCAATCCGGGGCACGCGGTGCGCGTCAGTCTTGCCGCGGCGGCCAGCCGCGCCGAGCTCAAGCGGGCGCTGGAAGGGATAGTGGCGGCCTGGCCGCTCTGACGGTTAGTCCGCCTGGGGCTGTTCCAATAGGTTTGCAACAGCGGATCGTCTAACGAAGATCAATGGATCGAAGGCACCGCCATCGCTGCTGCCTTCGAACGTGCAGTGGCGTGTGTAGCCCGCCATTGGCGCTATGGCGGGTTGCACCCGCACTACGAGGAAGTCCTAGCTCTGTTCATCCGGTGTATCGGGGGCAGCGCTGGCTTGCGCCTGTTCGGCCTGGGCGAAGTTCATGATCACCTCGCGAATGAGCCGTCGGCGGGCTGGCGAGAGCGCCAGGAACGCTTCTATGGCCTCGCGCTCCTGGTGGGGAACGCACTCGTACAGTTGCTGTTGCCTTTTTATCTGCTCAGGAACCTCCTCTCCGAATCTCAGGGTGCGGGGATCTATTCGTAGCCACTGCGCCAACACCAGCAGTTTGTCCTCCGTCGGCAGAGCTTCGCCTTTCAGCCAGCGCCGAACGCCATGCAAAGTCACGGGTTTGCCCCAGTAGCGCAAGTTGAACTCACGCTCGAGTACGGCGGGTTTGGCCTCGTAGCCTGCTTGCTCGAGTGTGCTGCGCAGGCGTGCGGCAAATTTTTGACGTGTGTTTTCCATGACGGGAAACACTACGGAGGAACACGACGGCGTGGCGTAACACAATAGGCAATATTGATTAAGTTAATTACGTAAATTATGGTTACGTTAGTGCTGGCGTAATGATACCATCATGGCTCGATCATCAAGTGCATGCAGAGAGTATCCGATGAGACTGAATACCCCTGTGACGGGGCGAGAGCGTGACTTTCCGTCTGCGCAGCGCTTGATTTCGGCGACAGATACAAGGGGGCTCATCACTTACTGCAACGATGAGTTCGTCAGCGTCAGTGGCTTCGAACGTGAGCAACTGCTGGGGCAACCACACAATATCGTGCGTCATCCGGATATGCCGGAGGCGGTATTCGAACATATGTGGAGTCATCTCAAGGCCGGCAAGGCCTGGATGGGCATCGTCAAGAACCGCTGCCAGAACGGCGATTTCTATTGGGTCAGCGCCTATGTGACGCCGATTTCCGAGAATGGCCGGGTGAGCGGTTACGAGTCGGTGCGGGTGAAGCCGGATGCCGAGCAGGTACGCCGCGCCAGTCAACTCTATGCGCAGATACGCGCGGGTAGGTCGCCGGAGTCGTCGGGGCAAGGCCTGTGGCGTTGGGCCGAGATACTGGGTATCCCCGCCATGACCGGTTTGGCCGTGCTGGCGGCGTATCAGTGGGTTTCGCCTGTCGTGGGTCTGGCCTGTGCCCTGGCGGTGCCGTTCGCCCTGCAGGGGTGGAATGACCTGCGCCGGGAGCGCCTGCTGCAGCGTTTGCTGGATAGCCTGCAGGGGGCTTTCGACAGTGAACTGATCGCACGTACCTATACTGATTTGTCCGGCAGGCCCGCCCAGGTGCAGATGGCCCTGATCAGCGAGCGCGCGCGTATCCGCACGGTGCTCAGCCGCCTGGAGGATTATGCCGACCACAGTGCCGAACTGGCCCAGCGCAGTGGCCGTTTGACCAACAGTTCCGAAGCGTCCCTGCAGGCACAGCGTGGCGAGGCGGATATGGCGGCAACCGCGATGCACGAGATGGCGGCATCGATCGCCGAGGTATCGGCGCATGTTCACCGCACCGCCGATGAAGCCCGTCGGGCCAATATGCTGGCCCACGATGGCTCGGCCGAGGCTGGCAAGACCCGCGAGGTGATCGAGAAGCTGGCGCACACGGTGTCGGGGATCAGTGCATCGGTGGAGGGGCTGGCGCGCGATACCCAGTCCATCGAGCAGGCCGCCAGCATGATCCGGGCGATAGCCGAGCAGACCAACCTGCTGGCCCTGAATGCGGCCATCGAGGCTGCGCGGGCTGGTGAACAGGGCCGGGGCTTCGCAGTGGTGGCCGATGAGGTGCGGGCTCTGGCGTCGAAAACCCAGGATTCGACCCGGGCCATTCAGGACATCATCAAGACGCTGCAGGCCGGAGCACAGGGCTCGGTGGCTATTGCCCAGGCCGGTACGCAGGAGGCCGCCGCCGGTGTGCAGCAGGTAATCGCCACCCAGGACGCGCTGCAGGGGATCAGCAGTGCCGTCGACCTGATCCACGACATGGGTCAGCAGATGGCTGCGGCATCCGAGGAGCAGGCCCATGTCGCCGAGGATATTTCCCAGCAGATCACCCGGATTGCCCAGGCTTCGGATCTCAATGCCGAGCTGGCGGGGGAATCCGCGCAGGTCGGTAACGATCTGCAACAGACTTCGCGCGCCATGCATGCACTGGTCGAGCGTTTCAGCAGTTGAGAGAAATTATGGAAAACAGCGAAGACACTGTGGCCGCTGACCCGGACCAGTGGGATGGTGTCGACTCGGCGCTGGCCGGTGCCATTTTCGATGCTGCGGTGGATGCCATCATGGTCATCAATGCCCGTGGCATTCTCCAGGCGGCGAACCGGGCGACGGAGCAGACCTTCGGTTTCAGCGCCGACGAACTGCTTGGCAAGAACATCTCCATGCTGATGCCCGCGCCGCACGCCGAGGCGCATGACGGTTACCTGGACAACTACTGTGCCGGTGGCGAGCGCAAGATCATCGGGATCGGTCGGGAGGTCATGGGCCGGCGCAAGGATGGCGTCTGCTTCCCCTTGCACTTGAGCGTCGGTGAGTTCCAGCGCGACGGTCAGCGCCTGTTCGTCGGCATCTGTCACGATATCAGCGAGCGGCGCAAGTTCACCGAGCGCATCGCCTTTCTGGCCGCCTACGATGGCCTCACGGGCTGTGCCAACCGGCATGAGTTCATTCAGGGCCTGGCCATGGCCATGGAGGCGTGCGAGGTTTCCGGGCGGCAACTCGCGGTGCTGTTCATCGACCTGGACGGCTTCAAGCAGATCAATGACAACCATGGCCACAGGGTTGGCGACCGTCTGCTCAAGCTGGCGGCTGAACGCTTCCAGAAGAGCCTGCGCGATGGCGACATGCTGGGGCGGGTGGGCGGCGACGAGTTCGTCGCCTCGATCATGCTGGAGTCCGGGGCCGAGACTGCCGAGCGGGTTGCCGCGCGCCTGATCGAGGCGCTCAAGGAGCCCTTCGTTATCGACACCCGCGTTCTGAGCGTCAGCGCGAGCATCGGCATCAGCCTGTACCCGGACCATGGCCAGTCCGCCGACGAGGTGATGAACGAGGCGGATATCGCCATGTACCAGGCCAAGGTGGAGGGCGGGGCGTGCATTCGTCTGTTCGACCAGGCGCTGCGCGAGCGCTCCGAGCGGGTCTACCGGTTGCTCAGCCGCCTGCGCAAGGCCATCTCGCTCGATCAGTTCGAGCTGCACTACCAGTTGCAGTTCGACATGCAGACCTTGCAGCCCTGCGGCATGGAAGCCTTGCTGCGCTGGCGCGACGGCAGCAATGGCCTGGTGGCGCCCGATCAGTTCATTCCGGTGGCGCAGGAGTATGGCCTGATGCCGGCCATCGGCCGCTGGGTCATTCGACGGGCGTGCCGGGACAATGCGGCGCTGATCGAAGCGGGGCTGATGGATGTGGCGGTGGCGGTCAACATCTGCGCGCCGTTGTTCAGCGAGGCCGGCTTCGTCGCACTGGTTCGCCAGACTCTGCGCGACAGCGGCCTGCCGGCCGAACGCCTGGAGCTGGAAATCACCGAGGATGTGGCGATGAACGCCTCGGCGCAGGTATTGCAGACTTCGGTCGAGTTGCACGAAGCCGGAGTCCGTCTGGCGATGGATGATTTCGGCGTCGGCTTCTCGTCACTGGGGCGCTTGAAACAACTGCGTTTCGACAAGTTGAAGATCGACCGCTCGTTCGTCTCGGGCTTGCCCGGCAACCCCAGCGATCAGGCGATCATCCAGGCCATTCTCGGCATCGCCCAGGGGCTGGGTATGCGCACCGTGGCCGAGGGGGTCGAAACCGAGGCGCAACTGGCTCTCTTGCAGGAAGGTGGATGCAGCCAGGGGCAAGGCTTCTGGTTCGCCAGGCCGATGCCGCTGGCGGAGTTGATCGAGTGGCTGCGGGCGCGTCGGTAGGCGCGAATGAAATCGCTCCTACAGTGCTCCTATCGTGTATGGCGGGTCGCACTCGCCCTGCGCCGGGCCCGTTTAGCCAAGCGCCATATGCAGGATCGGGAATGGCCGTCCGCCGCCGTCCAGACGTGAGCGATCGGTCACGACGAACCCCAGGTGCTGGTAGAAGCCCACCGCCTGCGGGTTCTGTTCGTTGACGTCGACGCGGGTGGCGCCCAGTTCGTCGATGGCATGGCGCATCAGCTGCTTGCCAATACCCTGGCCGTGGCAGGCCGGGTCGACGAAGAGCATTTCCACCATGCCTTCGCTGGTACCGAGAAAACCCAGGATTCGCCCCGACTCGTCACGTGCACAGGTCAATTGCACGGCCGGGAAATACTGCTCGCGCAGCAACGGCTTGATCACCTGCAGGTCGCTTTCCGGCAGGAAGTGATGGGTGGCACGCACGGCGGCCTCCCAGATTTCCACCAGGGTGGGCAGTTCGGTGTCGGTGGGTGTGTCGAGAATCAGCATGCTAATTGGTATCGGCAGGCAAACGGGGGATGGAGCATACCCGTCGGTTGAGTGTCTCAAGGCCTCTCAACCCTGTAGGTGCGGATTTATCTCTGGCGCGCAACATCCAGGCGATAGGTAGGAGCCCGCTTGCGGGCGATCCTTCCAGGCCTATGATCGCCGGCAAGCCGGCTCCTACACCCACGTTACGCCGACAGCTTTCGCCCGCGCTGTCATTTGCTGGCGTCGAGCACCACGCGGTAGCGTGCCTTGCCGCTGCGCAGATGGTCGATGGCCGCGTTCACCTGGCTCATCGGGAAGTGCTCGACCTGCGGCAGGATCTGGTGACGGGCGCAGAATTCGAGCATGGTTGCCATGCTCGAGGGTGAGCCTACCGGCGAGCCGGACAGGCTCTTCTGCTGCGGGATCAGGTTGAACACGTGCACCGGGATGGCGCTGGGCACGATGCCGACGAAGTGCAGGCGGCCCTTGCCGCGCAGGGTGGCGATCAGCGCCTGCCAGTCGAGATCGGCACTGGCAGTGACCAGGAGGAAATCCAGGCTGCCGGCAATCGCCTTCATCGCCGCGCTGTCGGTGGAAGCCACCACCTTGTGCGCGCCCAGGCGTTTGGCTTCGTCCTGCTTGTTCAGTGACGAGGTGAAGGCGGTTACCTCGCAGCCCCAGGCATTGAGAAAGCGCAGAGCCAGGTGGCCGAGGCCGCCGATGCCGACCACGCCGACGCGATCCGTCGGCTTGATGTCGTATTCCAGCAGCGGGCTGAACACCGTCGAGCCGGCGCAGAACAGCGGGCCGACCAGCGCCGGGTCGAGGCCTTCAGGCAGCGGTACAGCCCAAGCCCAGTGCGAGCGCAGGCGGTCGGCGAAACCACCGTGGCTGCCGACAATGGTCGGTTTCACCGAGCGGCACAACTGGTGCGAACCCTCCATGCACGAGCCGCAATACATGCAACTGCCCTTGTACCAGCCGATGCCGACGCGCTGGCCCAGCTTGAGGCCGCGTGCCTGCTCGCCGAGACGGACGATGGTGCCGACCACCTCATGGCCGGGGATGAAGGGGTAGCGGGCATTGCCCCATTCGTTGTCGATCATCGACTGGTCGGAATGGCAGATGCCGCAATACTCCACCGCCACTTCCACCTCGTCGGCGCCGAGCGGGCCGGGGTCGTAGCTCAGGCGCTCCAATGGTGCCCTGGGCGTCGTGGCGGCCCAGCCGGTGAAGGTGGCGAGTTCGGCGTTGTTGCTCATCGGTGGCTCCTGATCGCAGGGGGGAATCCGCAGCTTAGTCGCTCTGGCAGGACGTGGAAGCACCATCAGCGCCGCTTATCGTGGGTTACACTGCGTGTGCAGGCTTGAGAAAAAGAATACAGGGAAAGCGCGATAAATGCGGGATGGTGTGGTCTGGGGTGGGCTATATCGGGATTGGATTCTGTAAAACTGTTGCCATGGGTGAAAATGCTAATCGGGCAGCTTAACCCAGGCAATTAGGGACTCAGCCAGGGCTTTCAGCTCTGCAGAATCCTCTCCTTTATAGATAGAGGCGGCGACCTCCAGGCAGCGAAGGCGGAGCTGCTCCGCGTGCGGCTCAGGCTTGGCGGAATCCTCAGCTTTAGGGCTCAGGTATCGATGCACCGCAGAGCGCGATACGGCATACCCCCGACCTATCAACCAGTCGACGTGGTCGTTCAGCGTCCATGCCGGGTACTTGTGATAATTCTCCGACAGCTCGGCACGAACATCAGCTGGCAGACTGTTAATGGCGAATTTCCGGGCCATCAGTTGGCTCCTGAGCAGTGGTTAGTCGCCGAGGTCGAGGGTGTGCTGGTCGCGGTGGGTGTTGCGGCGCTGGTGCTCGCGCAACACTGAGTAGATCCAGTCCTCGGTGATGCTGTACTTGCGCACCAGCTCGTCAGCGTTCGATCCATTGTACTCCTTGACGACATGCAGCTTCAGCCGCTGATGTGCCAGCTCGTCCCTGGTCGGGAATGTGAAGGTGATCCCGCGCCAGCGGCGGTGAAGCTGGAAGCACAGATCCTCGGCTTCGTTCTTGGCCTTGGCCTCGTCCGCACCGTTGCGAACCAAGGCGACGGTCACCATCTCGCTCAGCTCTCGCAGCATCGAGTTGCGCCGGCGGATTTGCTGCGCTCTGACCTTCATGCGTTCCCCCTTGCCGCAGCTATGCGGCGATCGGCTTCCTCACGTGTCTTGATGATCCCCAGGCGCAGGTCGGCCTCGATGCGGCCGATGGCGTCCTGGACGTCCTGTTGTGGTGTGGTTGCTGCGCGCTTCGGCTTGGCCGCCGCGGCGGCTTGGGCCTGGGCGGGGTCGCTGGCGATGCCGTAGACCACCGCGCGCAGGTAGTTGTGGTTTTCCAGCGGCAGCGTCAGGCGCTCGCGGCCGATCAGCATCTGCTCGATGCCGGCCACCCACAGCCGTGGCGGCGCGGGCTTGGTGTCGTTCTTGCGAGCGTCCTTTTGCACGGTGCCGGCGTTGACCAGGTCGAGCAGATCTTCCAGCACCTTGATGGCACGCGTCATGCGCAGGCCGCGCTTGGCCGGGCTGAACAGGCGCAGGTAGTTGAGCACCGCCCGGCCGAGCTTCGGATCGAGGCCGGCGAGCATTGCCGCCAGCTTCTTGCCGTCCGCGTCTGCGAAGCCGGCCTCGATCGGAAACTGCTCGCCGCAGCAAGGGCATTGCAGCTGCATCAGTCGCCCCTCCGCGCGATGACCAGGTTATTGAGGGCATCCACCAGCGCCTTGAGGATTGGACGCTGGCGCTTCCACCCCTTCGGCAGGGCTTCCAAACCGTCAATGCGTTCTGGATCGCTAACGCCCAATGCCTTACACAGCTCTTCCACCTGGTGGAGCAGCTCGCGCTTCTCCTGCTCGACGTGCAACGCCGCCAGCACCGCCGTTAGCTGCTTGGGCGTTTTCAGCCACGCGACCTTTTCCACACCGAACTGGCGCTTGGCGATCGCATCGGCATAGCTCCAGGGCAGGCCCATGTTAGTGAGCTGAGCCTCGATCACCTCGATCTCACCGGACAGCTGGGCGAAGTTGTGCGGCTTGCCCTTGGCCTTGCTGCTGGGCTTCGGTTTGAAGCCCAGGCGCTCCAGCTCGACTATCAGCCGGCCGGCCTGGCGGGTGTTCAGGTCTTTTGCCGACTCGACGCCTGCAACGCGGCGCAGCAGTGCGCGATAGCTGTCGTCATCCATGCCCAGTTGGCCCTTGGCGATGTGGATCTTGCTGAGTACGCCTTTCGAGATACTCATGTGCGACCACCCATGGAGCAGCTCAGGCGATTTAGGCGGCGGTTGATGGCTGCAGTCTGCTTGCGCAAGGCGCGCAGCTCAGCACCGAGGTCGATGGTAGCCACCACCACCGGTTCGGCTAGCAACTCCGGTACCGGCTTTGCCTTCACAGGAGCGGCGGGCTTGGCAGGTTTCGCCTTGATGGGCGCAGCCTGGGCTGGCTTCTGCTGCTCCGGGTTGATCGACTTCGACCGCCATGGCCCACTCTCGATAGGACGGCGGAAGTTGTCGAAGGCCTTGATCTCGCCGCCCTTGGCAAGGAAGGCCTCGACCTGAGCATCCAGCTCGGCCTGGCGCTCCTGAGCCTTGGTCATGTCCCTTGAGGGTGCGTCTTGGAAAATTGGATGGCCCATCACTGCACCTCCCGGCCGACGATCAGCCAGCGGCTCATTCCCGGCTGATCGCTGGGTTTGAGATCGATGCGCTCGACGTGGTCGAGCCGCTCGCCGAAAAGCTTCACGCCCAGGTGGCGTACGGCCTCGTCCTCGGAGTGGCTGCAACTGGCGCGCTGGCTGCGCACGGTGTTGGTCTGGTAGGCACCCATGTTGTACTTCACGGTGCATTCAAGGGTTTGCATCTCACACCCCCTGAGTCAGTCGGGCGACTGGTTTGTGGCCGAGGCCTTGGTGCAATTGCGCGCTCTTGCCTGCCTGGTAGCCGGCCTCGGCGGCACCTTCATCGCGGGCTTTGAGCTTGCGGCGCTTCATTTCGTGCTTGCCCAGGTCGGCGTGGTGCTTCGCCATGTAGGCTTCGATCGCTTCGGCGATGTTGTCGTCAACGCCAGCGAACTGGTCGACCTTGAGGTACACGGCATCGATCCAGCCATTGGCGAAGTGATCGCCGCGCGCGACCTTGGTTGAGCGCTTGCAGCGCTTGTTCTTCGGTGACTGCAGGAACTCACGTCGAGCCTTCTGCAGCTGCCGCTCCAGTACCTGGTAGGCATATCCGCTAAGCTCTGGTGCCGCAGCGCAGCCTACAAAGATAAACGCCCCGACGACGTCGAAATGGTTCGTCAGCTTCTGCGTAATGATCATGCGCGTGCCGAATGCATGGGCGCACACATGGGCCAGGCGGATACGCCAGGTGGGTGGAGTACCGTCAGAGCCGGCCTCGATGGTGACCTCACCGGCCATACTGGCCAGGACGTCACCCATTTCGAGGTTGTAGGCCTCCATCAGCTTATGGGCCTGGCGCAGGGCGATCTCGGCCTCGTTAGGGTTGGAGCCCTTGCCCTTGGCCATCTCCATGCACTTCTTGATCTTTTCGAGAATGCGCTCCTGGTCCATGGTCACACCTTCGCAATGTCGAGGCTGATGGGCTCGTACCGGTCGGTATCACCGACGCGCTCGTACACACGGACGTAGGAGCTGGTAGTGACCACGGTGACCGCGTCGCTAATGGCCTGCATGGCGCGAATCCAGCGCTCGTCCGTGATCTCCAGGCGGCGCAGCGCCAGGACGCTGCCGGTGCGGATGTTGCCGGCCTGGTCGACTTTGAAGGCGTCGTTAATCAGGGTGATGATCTCGGGGCGCGAGCCCTTCACCCACTCCTGCAGGCATTCGTCGATCAGCGCCTTCGCGCCCTGCAGGCGTTCGTCGAAGCGGATGTTGTCCGCCTTGGCCCGCACCACCTTGAAGCGGCCGTCATAGCTGAACAGCGTGACATTGCCCTTGGTGCCGCCCAGCTTGGCGCCGTACTCGTCGGCCGCGATTGTCACCAGGGCGTCGACGTCGCCGAACACCTTGGCCTTGAAGTCGGCCAACGCCTGGTTGAGTTCCTGGGTCTTGCCGACGATGGTCATCACCAGCTCGTCGCGCATCAGGTCTAGCGGCTTGATCATGGATTCAGGTACGTGGCGGCCTTGAGCATCGAGCCGGAAGCCTTCAGGGACTTGGGTTTGCTCAGTCATGGTGTATCCACCTCTCGAATGAGTAGTGCATCCCCAGCGGAGCGCCGAGGACTGCATAAAACGCGATGAAGACGCGAAACGGAGTTTCGTTGTCGCGCACGAGGATTGAGAACGTGACGACCAGGCAACAGATCGTCCAAACGGTGAGGCGGCTCATGCATCCCCCTCGCCAGCAAAGCGCAGGCACAGGGGATCGCCGCAGGCGCAGGGCTTCTGCTGGCGTTCAGTGAGAGCGACCAGCAGCACGCGCACGTGGCGCATGGCTTCGCCCCAGAACATGGTTGGGGTTTCGCTGCTGCTGGCGTCGGTCATCACCTGGATGGCGGCCTGCAGGTCCGGCTCGTCGTCGCTAGCCGGCACAGCCAGGGTTTCGGTGATGACGGTACTGAGGCGCTGGGCCCCGATGCTGTTGCAGCGGCTCACAAAGGTCCGTGAGTCGCGCAACAGCTGCTCCAGCTGCAGCACACGGGCTGACTTGGTCATGGCTGCAGCCCCTTTGCCGGCGTCAGCCAGCAGACTTGGCAGCCGCCGAGGCGGACGCAGTTGATGTTGTGGACGCCCTTGGTGCTCCAGACCGGGCTGCGCCATTCGCTGCGGAACGCTGCGGCGAGCTGGTCGGAGTCCTCGGCGTGGATGAAGATCTTGCTGTCGAGCGGTGAAGTCTCCTCGACGCGCACCCCCACCGCCCGAAGGCGGCGGGACATCTCGTTGATTACCCGGAGCTTGTCGGCCAGTTCGGGGGTCAGCACGGTGCACATTGGCAGTGCGTGCTGGCGGGCGATCCCGGCGGCGACGTCGGCACTGAGCGGGATGACGTTGGCGGTAGACATGGTCATGCCCCCTTGAACTCAAGATCGAGGTCGACTTCAACGTCTGCGCTGACCAGGCGGATGCCACACCAGCCGAAGGGGTTTCCCTCTTCGCTACCGCCCCAGCCTTCCTGGTTGTGCAGTTCCGTCGTAGTCCAGTTGCTGCCCCCTTCATCCTTGGTCACACAGGCGCCACCGATCTCCAAAAAGGCATAGATGAAGCGACCGGCAGCCATTTTGATAACCGCGAGAACTACGTCGCCGTTGGCCTGGCGGAGTCGATAATCAGCATCCGACCAGAACTCGTTGATTTCGGTGGCGCGCTCTACGGTGAGGATGTCGAGATCAACTTCCAGGGTGATCGACCAGTCCTTCCAGGAGTCGCTCAGGGTGAATTTCTGCAGGTTGGCCATGACTCACACCCCCTTCACAACATCAGCGGTGACGCGGGACTCGCCGATCTCGGCGGCGAGGTTGAGGGCGGCGTTGAACAGGTTGCCGATGGCCAGCGGGTAGAGCTGGCTGGCACCGTCCTTACCCGAGCTGCCGAGGCGCTCGATGATGGCGTGGATGCCGGCCGGCTCGATCAGCTCGTCCAGCTTCTTGTTGGCCCGACCGACGCGGAACGCCAAGTGCTGCTCGACGTCGCCCTTGGGGATGGGTTGCAGGATGGCGATTTCGACGCGCTGGGCGACTTCCCGCACATCGGCGTTGCGCGGGCTCAGCTTCTTCAGCAGCTCGGGCTGGCCGATCAGGATGATGGAGAGCAGCTTGTCGAAGCCGTCCTCGAACTGGTCACGCATGCGCTTGAGGTGGTTCAGGGTCTGCGTCGGAATCGAATGCGCCTCTTCGATGATCACGACATGCCGGTTACCGGCGGCGAAGGAGTTCTTGAGGCAGGTGTGCACCTGGCGGAACCGAGCCTCGGGGCTGGACTTCGGCGTCTCCAGCGGCGCCACGGCGTACATGATGGCCTCGGCGATGTGGGTCGCCTTAAGGGTCTTGCCCTTGACGTCGTTGGCCTCCATGCCGACCACGAAGGGGTCGATGGTGATGACCGGATCGTTGCGCAGGCGGTACGACAGGTCGCGGCGCAGCGTGCTCTTGCCGGCGCCGGACTCACCCACGACGGCGAGGAAGCCGTCATGCCGGGCGGTCTGGTACATGCTCTCGCGGATGTAGCGAATATCGCCGCTGAAATACATGTCCTCGGCGCTGCGCAGATCACCGAACGGGTCGGTCATCAGGCCGAAGGCACGCTTGGTGTCTGGTCGCGGGGTTTGTTTAGCCATTAGCATGTCGGGGCACTCCTGGGTTTCGTGATTGTTTTCCGGGGTTGCAGGGGCCTGCGCGTTGGCGCGCGCAGGCCCCATCTCTTCAAACGCGGCGCGCACAGCGTCGAACTCCGCGCCTTGTTGCATCAGGTACTCGGTGATGGCCCAGGCCAGCTGGTTCATCGGGATGCTCTTGGGCCACTGGCCGTGGTTGATCAGTTGGGCGATGGCAGCCGGGCTGAGCTTCACCGCCCTGGCCAGGTCGGCCTGGCCCTTGCTCACGCTGGCCAGCACTTGCTTGAGGCGTTTCATAGCTCATCTCCCTGGTCGGCTGGCTGCGGCTCAAGCCATTCGCGAGAAAAGTCGGCTAGATGACTTTCAAGTTCCGCGCGCAATGAGGTCAGCGCAGCTTGCGGATCATCGGCGTTCACCAGGTGCTCCCACAGCAGCTGCATGGCGGCGGCCTTCTCATCGTCGAAGAACTGGCCATCAAAGCCGCGACCACGCGACTTCTGAACCAATACTCGGTATGGGGCTACGCTGAATCCGGTCATCACTCACCCCCAACCAGGCGCAGCCCTGGACGTGCAGGCGCCGTCAGGCGCGTGTGGATGGCGTCCAGATCGGCTTCGGGTACGCCGTTCGGGTACTCGGCCTTGAGGGTGGCCAGATGCTCGGCCGTCCAGCTGCTGCCCATGCGGGCGCGCAGCGCCTTGGCGGCTTCGATGACGGTCAGTGGCTTGATCTCGACGGTGGCCACGGTGACGCGGGTTTCCAGCTCGGTACCGCGCTTGGGCAGGTAGGTCGGGAGGACGGTGTTGGCCTGTTCCTTGAAGGGGTCGATCTCGCCATTGAAAGGCACGGCGCGGGCCTTGATGGCCTGCTCGGCCTCGGTCACCGAGCTGGTGCCGGTGGCCAACTGATCGAGCTGCTTGCGATCTTTCTGCGCAGCGGTTTCCGGCAGGGCCTGGTGGCCTTCACCGATCACGCGGCGGGTGGCGCCATTGGCGGCGAAGCCGTTGTCGTCGCGCTCGATGCGTTCGATCACCTGGTAGTGCTCGCGGCCGTCTTCACCGCGCAGTACCAGCTGGGCGCTGTCGGCATCGCGGAACGGGTTGCGGGTGATCAGCACCGAGTCGCCGACCTGCAGGTGCTCGATGCTGCCGACGTCGTATTCGGCGCCACGGAACGGAACGCGCAGCTTGGCGGATACCTTGCGCGTCTCCGGTGCGGCAATGGCCAGCTCGCGCATCATCTCCGCAGGCGGCGCGATGCGCAGTTGCTCGGGCTTGATGGTCATCCAAAGGGCATAACGGGCGCGGTGGTGGCGGGTGTGGATGGCAGTGGCGTTGTAGTGCCGCATCCAGCGCCCGGCCAGGCCGTTGATCTCGTCCAGGGTGCTGGGCTTCTTCATCAGTTGCAGGCCGCTTTCGAACTCGCGCTCGACGATGTTGTGCGCCTGCTCGACCTGGCCCTTGGCGCGGGCGTTGCCCACCTTGTTGATGATCAGCTCGATGCCCAGCGCACGGCAGAGGTTGCGGAACATCGAGGAGGTCATGGCCGCACCAGGGTCGGTCATGATCATGAAGGGCACGCCGTGGAATGGGTCGGTGTCGCCGCGCTTGACCATGGCGCTGATCAGTACGTGGCAGAGGTTCTCCGCGCTCTCGGCGCCGAGCACGTAGTGCACGTAGAGGGTGCCGCTGGTGTGGTCGGTGATGACGTAGCGCCACAGACGCTGCTTCTCGATGCGCTTGAGGTTCTCCGGCTTGCCGTCGTAGAACTCGGCTTTGTTCATGGCGCGGGCGCCGTCGTCGGCCAGGTAGAACTGGGTGGAGATCGAGGCGTCGATCTGCCAGACGTGGTTGGGGTGCTTGCTGACCAGCTCGACGGCTGGCGTCGGGCGCAGCAACTGCTCGGGGTGCAGGCCATAGCCACGCAGGGCGCGACCGATGGCGCTGAGCGACATGGGGGTGATAAGGCCGCTATCCGGGTCAACGGTGCCGGCGATGATCTTGCCATTGTTGCGCAGGCGCTCGACCGCACGCTCCAGGGTGCTGAGCTGTTTGTCGTTGTCACGGATCGAGCGAATCATCGTGGTGCTGAGCATCTCGGCCTCGTCGCGGGTTAGCGCTGAGTTGCCGGCGTCGGCCCGTTGCTTACGGGATTGGGTCACGGTGACCTCCTTGAGTTTCCGGTACAGAGTCGCCAGGGAGATGCGCAGATCGTCCGCTGCCGCCTGGCACAGCTCTGTACGGCTCGCGGTGGAGCGTTCCAGTTCGTGCGCAAGGGCAACTAGGCGTTGTGTCATCACGGCGCTCATGGGCTTACGCACCTTGGCCTTGGGCCGCAGCGATGGCGGCCTTGACGGCTTGCTCGTCTTCGTCGTTCAGCCAGCTGGGGGTGACGCTGGCTGTCGGCTCGGCCGGGATGTTGTATTCAGCGCGGATCTGCAGCAGTGCGCGCTCGACCTGGGCGAGCATGCCGGCGATGACCGGGCGCTGGTCGAGGCCGGACTCTTCGCCCTTCTCGACCAGCAGGTGCACAGCCGGGTGCAGGGCGCCCGCGATAGCGGCCTCGGCGGCGGTTGCCTTGTTGGCCAGTTCTTCGCGGCGCTCGGCGAGCTGCTCGTCCATCGGCACAACCACTACCAGCGGCTTTTTGGCCAGTGCGACGGACAGTTCTTCGATCTTCACGGTCTTGTCGGCGTTGACCTTGGCCAGGGCCTTCTTGTCCTCACGGGCCTCGCGCAGGGCGGCGCGCAGCTCCTTGACGGACATGGTGGCGACGTCGTCGAGGCTCAGCTCGCCGGTCTGGCCGGTAAGTTCCAGTTCCTGGATCTCTTCATCGTCCAGGACGAGCATTTCGAAGAGCTTGGATTGATTGCCCAGGGCTTTGGTTAGGGCAGAGTCGCTGCCGAGGGAGGCGAAGCGTGCAGCAGAGGTCATGAATTTGACGGCGACCTTTCTATCGAGGCCCAGCGCATCCAAGCGCTCTATAAACTCGCCGTGAGGGCATGCATTCTTGAGTACCTGCAGGCCGCGGCCAACCTCAAGGCAGGCCTCTACGCTGCGGCGCATGTTGGCGGCGATATCGCGCTGGATCAGGTCAGGGTCAGTGCAGTCGGCCGGGAGCTGGTAGCCCAGTTGCGCAGCAACGGCGCGCACCTGGGTGTCATGTTCGGCACTGAGGGTTGCCACCTGGTGCTGGCGTTCCAGCAGGGCCTGGCCATGCTGCTGTTCGTCTTCGGCCAGTTCGATGATGGCGTTGGGTTTGCGCGGCATCAGGCAGCCCTCCGCGCAACTTCGCCGGCCAGCTCACGCAGACGAGCAATGGCGTCGATGCGGTTACCGTTGGCCTCAATCAGGGCGTTGCGGAACTCGTCGGCGCCACGGCGGCAGCCGTAGTAGTAGGCGTCGAACTCAAGGCTCCCCTGCGGGTAGTTGACGGTGGTGGGCTCGCCTTCGATGCGCAGCTTGAGCGCGGCGCAAAGGCCATCCACGTAGACGCTGCTGTGGCGGTCGCCGCCGCGTAGCAGGTGCTGGGCCAGTTTCAGGTAGTTCATGGCGTGCTCCTTGGTTAATTGGCGCTGATGCGCGCCTGGATCTCGGTGATACGTGCTTGGCCACGCTGCAGCTCTTCAGCGGTAGCCATGGCGTACTTCAGAAACGCGATGCTCGGGGCGAAGCGGCCGGTGTCGAGGCGCGTGGCGAAGCCGGCCTCGATCAGGGTGTCCATGTAGCGGGTGATGTTGGCCGGGCTCTCGCCCAAGCCCTTGGCCAGCTCGGTGTTGCTCAGGCCAGTGAGGGTGTGGCCACGCAGCGCGTTGAGTACGCGCAGCACGCGCAGTGCGCTGTCGCTGGTGCGCTTGGTGCTCATACCTGGCCATCCTTGTGCAGGGTGTATTGGTGCTGGCGCAGGCCCTCTTGGCAGCCAGCTAGCCAGGCATCGGCCTGGGCGCTCGGCATCGGGTAGGGGCATTGCTTCTGGCCGATGCCATCGAGCTTGCGACGCAGGATGTACAGGCAACCCTCCTGGTATTCGGCGCTGCGCGGATCACGCGGGCCATCGAAAAGGGTTTTGAAAATCTCCAGGGCCTTACTCATCGTCAGCCACTCCAAAGTCGAGTTGAGGGGTTTCCGCCTGGGCGACGTTGCCGTGGTGCCAGGCGAGGGATTCGAGGCCGGCGCGGATGGCGTCCAGCGTTTGCTCGGCGGTTTGCTTGCCGTCGTAGAAGGCCATCAGCGCGCCGGTGGCGCTGTGCAGCACCCCCTGCAGCTGCTGCAGGTCCCCGGCGTTGCAGGCTTTTCCGACGGGAATGTCCACCAGCAACTTGCCGTGGGCGGCGGCCAGGTAACGGGTGATCAGCGGCTGGCCGCAGGCGTGTTCCAGCGGCAGGATCAGGCTCAGCGGCAGGCGGCCATTGCCCATCCACTTGTAAAGGGTGCTGGCGTTGTTCTGGCCCAAGTGGTCGCAGGCCAAGCGGTCGATGCCACGGTTGTGACGCTTGAGTGCCAGCTGCGCGCAGCCATCCATAGCCTCGGCGGGTGAGCGTGGTACCCAGTTTTTCCAATTACGGCGGGTCATTGGATGGGGCTCCTTCGGGCCGTCTGCGGCGGCTTCCAATCAAAACTCTGTTTCGCCCTTGGCAATGTCGTTACCAAATGGCCACTCTGTTGGGGTACATTCACCAACGAGGAACGGGTTATGGCTGATCAAGCTTTCGCGGCACGACTTGAGGCGCTTGAGCGTGGTTACGTGGTGCTGGCTGGCTTTCTGCAGCGGCAGGCTGTGATTGATACGCAGCGTCTGCAGGCTGAGATGCGCATTCATGCTGAGCAGCTGCGGGAGCAACCGGATGTTGTGGCTTGCCTTGAGCACTTGGCTGATCAGGTACTGCGCGAGTACCTGCTACAGGCTGGGAAATCACACGCAGAGGCTGAAACGATCCTGCGAGAGCAGCATCTTGATTGAGCACTGGCGGCATGTTGTTGGGGTCGACGCGGATCATGTCGCCCACCATCACGCCGGGCATGCTGGATACGTCGTAGTCGGTGCCGTTGACCACTACGGTCAGCCGCGCTGTAACACGGCGGTTAATGGCGGCAACAGTTGCTGGGGCGGCTTGAGCCTGCAGGCGGTTACCGACGATGCGGCCGGCGCCAATGAGCATCAGGCGATCGACCAGTTTGCGGGTGCCTTCTGTGGCGGTGGTGCGATCGACGAACACCAGGGCCTGCTGGCGGGCTTCGGCCAGGTGTACGGCGATGGCGGCACTGTCACCAGGTGCGCAGGCGATCAGCGCGTTGAGTGCGGCGCGCCAGGCGTCCATAGGATGGGGGATCAATTCGATCTCCTCGGTCATGAGTTGCGGCTTGTCGGTCATTGCGTTGACCCTCGCTGCGGATGGTTGGAGGTGGGTTAGGCGGCGAAGGCTTCTTCGTCTTCGAGCTTCATGCCGAGCTTTACGGCGATCTCGTGGGCTTTGCCGTAGTTGGCTTTGGCCTGGCCGTTGAGTACGCGGTACACCTCGTTGCGGGTGTAGCCGTGTTGTTCAGCCCACTCGGTGAAGGTTTTGCCGCGCGCTTTGAAGCGTTGCTTCACCTGCTCGGCGGTTAGGGCTTTGGTTGCAGTGGCCATGGCGGTGGCTCCTGTGATGCAAAGATGAATAATGTTTGTGTGGCTGATGATGGTGTCCATTTGTGCACCTGTCAAGCCTTGGGTGATCAATTGAGCACCATTGGTGAACGGTTACGAGAAGAGCGGGACAGGTTGGGATTGAGCCAACCAGCCTTCGCTGAAGTTGGTGGGGTGCAGAAGCGCGCCCAGATCAACTACGAGAAGGATGAGAGACAGCCAGACGCGGCATATCTGGCAGCCGTCGCGGAAGCAGGAGCGGACGTTCTTTACGTGCTGACGGGGCAGCGTTCGCCAATGGTGACTGATCAGTCACATGTCTCGACGTCGAGACATGTGACCGGAAATTCAAATCCGGTCACCGACTCTGGCGCGGTGCCGCAGATTGATTCACAACGGCTCGCGCGCATCGTTGACCTGCTAGAGGCATACGCTTCGCAGGCTGGGCGCCGTTGGCCGGCCAAGCGCCTAGTGGTGGTTGCGGCAGAGGTCTACAACGTGTTGGCAGATGAGCCCGCCCTGGATGAGCCCAAGGTCGAACGGATTTTGAAGTTGGTAGTGAACCGTTAGCGCACGGCGCATAAGGAGTGAGTTGTGAAGGAAGATGATCTGCAGAGGCTTTCCGAGATGCTGGGCAAGGAGATTGATGCTCTGCCTAAGGACGGAAAGGAGCGTTCGATCTCGATCACAGTAGGCGGTAATAACTCCGGCAACATCTCGCTGGGTGGCACCCAGATCGTGTTGCACCCGCAGGAAAGGAAGCGCACCTGGGGGGATCTGGCTGTCTCCGAATTGCTCAACCATTTGGATCATTGGAAGGCGCAGTGGTGGAGCGGCTGGCGTGGCTTCTGGCTGAATGCGCCCTGCCTACTTTTGATGCTAATGCTTGTGCTGATGGTTGTCGGTTTGCTTAGTGGGTGGTTGTGGAGCCTGGGGCCGCAAACCATGCCCTATGTGCTAGCCCCCATGATTGTTCTCATGGCCATTCTGTCGACCTGGATGATGCGGATTCGGCGAGTAGAAGGACGGCTTATGAAGGATAGTCAGGCGTATATCGACACGATTGAGGCCGAACTGCGCCGTAGACGTGGCTGATATCGATCTTTGAAGGGAGCAATCAAATGAGCATGAAGGCAATCGCGATCGGTATGGCTGCTGCGTTGGTCTTGTCCGGCTGCGCTACCAACTACCGCGACAAAACGCCTGCAGAGGTCGCGCAGGCAACCCGTGTGCATGACAGTGAGTACAGCGAGAGCAGGATCTACCTGGCGCCGCCCGTGACGGGTAATCCGGTGATGGGCATGACCTACGAAGCCCAGCTCGCCGCCATCCAGTCGAAGAAGGACGGCTCGATAACTCATGCCCTTCGGGTGAAGTGGAGCTACCTCTCTCACGCTTGGATGTTCTTCTCCAATGCCACGCTGCCGGGGCCAATTCCTCTTGAAACCGTATCCACGAACAGGGAGGTGTATAGCTGTCGCTCTAGCCGGTGCAGTTACTACGAAAGTACGTCTGCAGTTGTGCCTCTGGAGATCTTGGCCAATGCCGGTTCGGGTTTGAAGGTTCGCTTCTCCTCCCAGCAGGGTGCGGTCATTGTTGAGCTGCCGGCCAGCTATGTACTTGGTTATCTGCAAGCCATGTCCACGGCGCTGGGCGGTGCTGTAGCGCCGGCTGCTGCGGCTCCAGACTCAAGGATTCCCAAGTGGGAGGCTGTACCGACGCGCCCTGCAGGCCAGCCTGGTGAGGTGGCTGTGAATAGCAAGGAGCAGCAGATCCAGGAGCTGCAGAACACGCAGGGGCTGAGTTATGAGGAGTATCAGCGGCGGTACCGGCTGATCATGGGGCAGTGATTCATGATGCTCGATCCGATTCCGCAGGCTTTTGCTTTGGCCGCCTGGCAGCGCATAGCAACGGAGATTACGGCATCAGTCAAGTTGAAGGCTGCTATGCAAGAGGAAGCGCTGAGGCTCCAAGCCAAAAACTGTATCCAGCGTGAGTTCACTCGGGGAATGGGAGCCGTACTTCATGGGAAGCCTTGGTATTGGCCCAAAGGGGAGGCGCTCCTTGCAAAGCGCCTAGGAGAGCCGCCGCATGCCGATGACTTGTTGGAGGCGCTGTACTCTTGGTTCATGTCTGCGACTCACAAGCTTTACCGGCGCGGGCAGATACGAGCTCTACTGGCTACGGGCATGGGCCATGTGATCCTGGTCTCTGCTGATACGGAAGATGGTGAGCCGGTGCCGTGTGGTGCTGTCGATCAGCAGGTACTGACCGTGAGTGATGACGTGCTGAAGAGGATGCCGCCATGCCGTCATCCGTTTTGCGCATGTAGCTGGGCGCTGACCTATCCAGATTATGTGAAGTAACACCGAGGGCGCCGCAATGGCGCCCTTTGTGTTTTTCGGCTAGCCGAAAAGACCCCCCGCGCGCGCGAGGCGAAGCTGTGATCTCTCCCCCGGTCGGACTGCCGGTATGAGCACAGAAACAGGCCATGGATTGGCCGAACTCGGAGCGCAATCATGTCTCAAGCCTGCAAGCCCAAGCGCCGCCTGCCGCGCATGACGGTTCTCGCTGTTATTTCCCTGATGCTGCTGGTCGCGATCTGGTTCGTGCGCCCTGAGCAGCTGCAGGTCGTGCTGTACAAGATCAGCCTGGTAACCATCGGTGGTGTGCTGGGGTATTGGGTCGACTACGCCATCGTCTACGGCGAGGCGTGCCCCCAGGAGCATGACAACTTCATCGATCACGGCTTGGCCTGGCTACGCAAGGCGCTGATCGTGCTGGCGTGCATCCTCGGCCTGACGCTGGGGCTCTGATCATGGGCCGCCTCAAGCGTTGGCTGGCCGAGGCCGGCAATGACCTGGCGATCATCTGGATGGTCGAGCCGCGCCTGTTCCTGTGGCCGCTGATCCTGCTGGTGTTCGCCGTCGGCTTCTTCATCGTGCCAAGCGCCGATGCCGCCAGCATCCCGACCGCTGCTGAGCAGCACCGCCGCACCCTGGTGCGCGCCGCCCATGCCGAATGGGGCCTTGGCGCGCCTGTGGCGACGTTCGCCGCACAGGTGCATCAGGAGAGCGCCTGGCGCGTGAATGCTCGCTCGCCGGTCGGTGCCCAGGGCCTGGCGCAGTTCATGCCGGCCACGGCGGACTGGATGGCCGAGATCTACCCGCGCAGCCTGGGCCCGGCCCAGCCGTACAACCCAGGGTGGGCGCTGCGGGCCATGGTCGCCTTCGACCGCTGGCTCTATGAGCGAAACCAGGCCGTTAGCGAGTGTGACCGCTGGGCCTTCGTGCTGGCCGGCTACAACGGCGGCAATGGCTGGGTGAATCGTGATCGACGTCTGGCATCGGCAAAGGGCGCCGATCCGCTGGCCTGGTTCGATTCCGTCGAGCGGCACAACGCTGGCCGCTCGGCTGCCAACTTCCGTGAGAACCGCCATTACCCGCGCGCCATCCTGCTGCGCTGGGAGCCGATGTATGCGGCTGCCGGCTGGGGGCCTGGCGTGTGTGCCGAGAGGTATAGCCGCCATGAAAGTTCCAACGCTGTTTCTGCTCGCCACATTGACCAGCAGTTCGCCTGCCGCCTGCTCCCGGAACTGGCTGGCTGCCGCCGAGCTGTTCGCATCGCCGCCGCCCCGCGTTCGCCCGGCCCAGCTGTGGCCGCCAGAACGCGCGGACAAACGACCACCCATGCCGCGCTGGTTGCGGCGCCGGCTCAAGCGTAAGGGGCGGTGATGAAGAACGTCATCGGCTGGATCGCTGACTACTGGTACGTGCCGATCTTCGTGGCGCTGATGTACCTGATGTGGACATACGGCGAGAGCCAGTATGACCGGGGCCACAGCGCCGCTCAGGCCAAGGGCGACAAGGCCGTTGCCGATCTGCGCGAGGAGCACCAGAAGCTGCGCGCCGATGCCGCCGAACAGAACCTGGTGCTCTACCGCCAGCAGGTGGAGCGCGCCAACCAGGCCGAGCTGGTGTTCCTGGATGCCCAGGACGAGATCGGCCGGCTCAAGCAGCAACTCACACAGGAGCGCATCAACCGTGTCTCGACTCAATACACCCCGGCGCGCGGCGCTGCCCCTGTGGCTGCTCCTCGCTTCGTTGTCACTTGTGGCTGGCTGCGCGACTTCAACGCAGCGCTTGGAGCCACCGCCCCAGCTCCACCCGGCTGCCGAGCCTACGCCGGCTCTCAAGAAGCGGCCTGGCCCGCCCCCAGCACTGACGCCGAACTACTGGAAAGCGGCGTTACCGCCGCAGACATCCTGGCCCATGCGCGTGACTACGGCGCTTGGGCGCTCGCCAACCTTGCGCAGCTGAATGCACTGATCGACCTACACAACAAGGACAAGCCCTGATGGATTTCGACTACCTGCTGCGCCTCGGCCAGTTCCTGTTCACCGTGGTGGTGGGCTTGTTTTCGTACATGTCGGCGCGCAAGGCCAGCTCCAAGGTGGAGGCCGAAGTACTGGCCACCCGCCTGACCGGGCAGGACAACCGCCTGCTGGTCCTGGAGCAGCAGATGAAACATCTGCCCAGGAGCGAGCAACTCACCGAGCTGGCCGAGAAGCTGGCCGAACTGGGTGGCGACATGAAGGGCATCAAGTCCGACGTGGCAGGCATCAACCGCTCCCTCGACCCGCTTAATCGCTCGGTCGATCGCCTTAACGATTACCTCCTACACAGCAAGTGAGGCTGCGATGATCAACCAACCCTTCGCCGATTTTCTGCGCCAGGATCAGCGCCTGGTGATGCTGCGCATCCTCTCCGAGCTGCCGCAGTACCGCTCCAACTCCTCGGTGATCGCCAACCTGCTGGGCCAGTTCGGGCACCACCCGAGCCGCGACCAGGTGAAGGGCGACCTGACCTGGCTCGGCGAACAAGGCCTGGTGTCGATCGACGACATCGGCTCCGTCCTGGTCGTGACCCTGACCGAGCGTGGTAGCGACGTGGCTGCCGGCCGCGCCTCGGTACCGGGCGTCAGCAAGCCGAGGCCCTGAGCATGGGGCGCAAGTCGAGCATCGACCGGCTAGATCCGGCAGTCCGCACCCACATCGAGAAGCGCCTGCGCGAGCGTCGCCTCACCCTGGACGAGCTGATCGAGGATCTGCACGAGCACTTCCCCAGCGAGGACAAGCCCAGCCGCTCGGCGATCGGCCGCTACAAGGTCAGCTTCGACGAGATGGCCAAGCGGCTGCGCGAGCAGCAGGCCATGGCCAGCCTGCTGGTCGAGGAGCTGGGCGAGAACCCCAACGACAAGGCCGGCGCGTTGATGGTGCAGTCGATCCAGACGCTGACCACCCACGCCGCCCTGGGCGCTCAGATCGACGACGAGACCACCATCGACGACGTGCGCAAGCTGGCCCGCGCGGCGAAGGACGTGCTGCAGGCCAGCAAGGCCAGCCGCGAGGAGCGTGCTGCGATTGCCCGTGAAGCCCGTGAGGCGCTGATCGCGGAACAGGAACAGCGCCTGGAAGATATGCGCGGCAGCGACGGTATGAGCGAGCAGCTCGAAAACCGCATTCGCGGCATTCTGCTGGGGAAAGCTTGATGAAAAACCTGACCTTGATCGCCCTATTGGCCGTATTGGTGGGCTGCGACCCCTACCAGGAGCAACAAGCCCCCCAGGAGAAGCGCTACGGTGCGACACACATTCAGGTATGGCACGACGATGAACGCAGCGTGACCTGCTGGCTTTACGGCGGCACCAACGGCGGCATCTCGTGCCTGCCAGATGGAGTACTCCGCTGATGGCCATGCAAGCCACCACCGCCAACCTGGGCAAGAAACTCACCGCCACCGGCGCACCGCGCAAGATCGACCTTGCCGCCGAGATGGAGCTGCTCGGCGTCGACGTGCCGCAAGAGATCGCCCAGGCCCAGCCGGCCAACCAGGCGGTATTCCTCCCGTACCAGCAGCGCTGGTTCGAGGATCAGTCCCAAATCATGATCGCGGAGAAGTCCCGCCGTACTGGTCTCACCTGGGCCGAGGCCGGGCGCAACGTGATCAACGCCGCCAAACCGCGCTCGCGTGGTGGCTGCAACACCTTCTATGTGGGCAGTCGGCAAGAGATGGCGCTGGAGTACATCGCCGCCTGTGCGCTGTTTGCCAAGGCTTTCAACGAGCTGGCCGAGGCGGACGTCTACGAGCAAACGTTCTGGGACGACGGCAAGAAGGAAGAGATCCTCACCTACATGATCCGCTTCCCGAAAACGGGGCGGAAGATCCAGGCGCTCAGCTCGCGCCCGAGTAACCTGCGCGGCCTGCAGGGCGATGTGGTAATCGACGAGGCAGCGTTCCATGAATCCCTTGAGGAGCTGCTCAAGGCCGCCCTGGCGTTGACGATGTGGGGCAACAAGGTGCGCTTGATCAGCACCCACAACGGCGTCGATAACCCGTTCAACACCTACATCCAGGACGTACGCGAGGGCCGCAAGGATTACAGCATCCACACGATCAAGCTGGACGATGCGATCGCCGAGGGCCTGTACAAGAGGATCTGCTACGTCACCGGCCAAGAGTGGTCGCCCGAGGCCGAGAAGAAGTGGCGCGATGGCCTGTACAAGAACGCCACCAACATCGAGTCGGCCGAGGAAGAGTACGGCTGCGTACCGAAGAAATCCGGCGGCACCTACCTGACCCGCGTGCTGATCGAACATGCGATGGTCAGTGATCACTCCATCCGCATTTACCGCTACGAGGCGCCCGAGGGTTTCGAGGGTTGGACGCCGGAAATGCGCTCGGCCGAGATCAACGCCTGGTGTGAAGAGAACCTGCTGCCGGAGCTATCCAGGCTGAGCCGAGAGAACACCCACGCTTTCGGCGAGGACTTTGCGCGCCGTGGCGACTTGACCGTGTTCAGCCCTTTGCAGATCTCGCCTGAGATGCGCAAGCGGGAGCCTTTCCGGGTCGAGCTGCGCAACCTGACCTATGAGGCCCAGCGCGACGTGATGTTCTTCATCTGTGATCGCCTGCCGCGCCTTGTGGGCATGGCCTTCGACGCCACCGGCAACGGCGGCTACCTGGCTGAACAGGCCGCGCTGAAGTACGGCCTGAAGCACGTTGACCAGGTAAACCTGAACCTGCCCTGGTACGCCGAGTGGATGCCAAAGCTCAAGGGCGAGTTCGAGTCGTTCAACCTTGAGATTCCGCGGCACCAGACCACGCTCGATGATCTTCTCTCGATCAAGGTGGAGAAAGGCATTCCAGTCATTGACAAGGGGCGCACCAAGGATCTGGAGTCCGGTAGCAGCAAGGCCAAGCGCCACGGCGACAGTGCCATCAGCTTGGCCATGGCTGTGCGGGCCAGCTACATGGACGGCGGCGAGATTCCTATCGACTACCAATCCACCGGCACCCGCGCCCTGGCCGGTAACACCTTTACCAACAGCCCCGCCGGCCAGCGCACCACGCGTGGCTTTGGCACCGTGCGCGGCGGCAATGACTTCGGAGGCTTCTGATGCAAAAGCCCAAGCTCCACCGGGAGATCGCCACCACGGGTGACGGTCGTGATATCACCAAGCCGTTCATGAGCGGACTGCAGCAGCCTAACGACAGCGTGCTGCGGGCTCGTGGCGGTAACGATCTCAAGGTCTACGAGCAGGTATTCAGCGACTGGCAGGTGAAAAGCGTCTGGCAGCAACGTCAGCTGGCCGTGGTGAGCAAGGAGTTCAAGATCGATGCCGGCGGTGATCGGCCGGTCGACAAGCTGGCCGCCGAGTTCCTGGAGCAGCAGCTGCATAACGTCGGCTGGGACAACGTGACCAAGAAGATGCTGTTCGGCGTGTACTACGGCTATGCCGTGGCCGAACTGATCTATGGCCGAGACGACCGCTACATCACTCTGGACGCGATCAAGGTGCGCAACCGCCGTCGCTTCCGCTACGACCAGGACGGCGCGCTGCGCCTGCTGACGCCGAACAATATGACCCTGGGGGAGCCAGCCCCGGCCCCGTACTTCTGGCACTTCAGCACCGGCGCCGACAACGATGACGAGCCTTATGGTCTGGGCCTGGCGCACTGGCTCTACTGGCCTGTGTTCTTCAAGCGCAATGGCATCAAGTTCTGGATGATCTTCCTGGAGAAGTTCGGCATGCCCACGGCCAAGGGCACCTACGGCAAGAACGCCACACCCGAAGAGCAGGACAAGCTGCTGCAGGCTGTGCATGCCATTCAGGCCGACTCTGGCATCATCATCCCCGAGGGCATGCTGATCGAGCTGCTCTCTGCAGGGCGCTCCGGTTCCGCTGATTACCAGGCCAACCATGACACCTGGGACGCAGCGATCGCCAAGGTAGTGCTGGGCCAGACTGCCAGCAGCCAGGGCACGCCGGGGCGACTGGGCAACGATGAGCTGCAAGGCGACGTGCGCCTCGATCTGATCAAGGCCGATGCCGACCTGGTGTGCGAGAGCTTCAACATGGGTCCGGCCCGCTGGCTGACTGCCTGGAACTTCCCGGATGCGATGCCGCCGCGCGTGTATCGCGTAGTTGAGGAGCCCGAGGATATGGACGCGCGCGCTAGCCGCGATGAGAAGATCTCGCGCATGACTGGCTACAAGCCAACCCTGGGCTACGTGCAGGAGACCTACGGCATCGAGCTGCAGGAGCAGACGCCACCCAATGGCGCCCAGCCGCCTGCTGCCGAGTTCGCCGAGGGCAAGACGCCGCGCGACCCGGCTGCTGCCATGGCGCCGCGCCTGGCGCAGGATTTGCGCGCCGCTGTGGGTGGCTGGGGGAAGCGCCTGCAGGAGATCTTCGAGAGCGCCACCAGCGTCGAGGATCTGCGCGAGAAGCTGCTGGCCGCTGCACCCGAGCTGGGTATGGACGAGTATGCGGCGGCGATGGGCCTGGCCCTGGAGGCCGCGCACCTGGCCGGGCGCAACGACGTCCAGGACGAGCTTGCGGCCCGAGGTAACAGCTGATGGCCACCGCCGCCAGCTACGGGAGCCTGTCGTTTCGCGAGCAGATCGACTTCATGCGGGCCAAGCAGCCCGTGGTCGACTATTGGCGGGTCCAGGGCGCTGCGCATGATCAGAGCTTCGTCAGTGCCGGCGCGCATCGCGTCGACCTGGTGGCGGATCTGCACGCGATCATCAACCGCGCGATCAGCGATGGCACCACCCTGCAGGACTTTCGCGAGGACTACTTCGCCGTCCTGGACAACTACGGGTGGGAGCCGGATGGCGGTCGCGAGTGGCGCGCGCGGGTGATCTACGAGACCAACCTGCGCACCAGTTACGCAGCCGGCCGCTATGCCCAGCTGCAGGCGGTGAAGGCCGAGCGGCCGTTCTGGGTCTACAACCACAGCGATGCGGTAGAGACGCCGCGCGAGCTGCATCTGCTGTGGGACAGCCTGGCCATCCATGCGGACAACCCCTGGTGGCAATTGCACTACCCGCCGAACGGCTGGGGCTGCTGCTGTTTCGTCACGGCCTACAGCCTGGAGGAGCTGCAGCGCTACCTGGGCAAGAGTGGCCCGGACGAGGCGCCGGCCAGCAACGTGCGCAGCATCGTGTTCAAGGGCCAGGTGGTACAGGTGCCGGAAGGCATCGACCCAGGATGGAACTACGCACCAGGGCGCAGTGTGTTCGAGCAACAGGTGCAAGGCGCTCTGGAGAAGACCACCCGGCTGCCGGCCGAACCGGCGGCGCGGATGAACGAGCAGCTGCTGCAGCGCCCTGCAGTGACGGTGGCGCTACGTGACGACTGGTCGAAGCTGCTCGATGTCGCATCCAGGGCGACCGGACCGGTGGTCGATCGGCAACTGGTGGTTGGCTCACTGGCACCGGCCGCCACCGAGGCAGCCTTGGCGTTGGTCGAGCTGCAGAGCCCGCTGGTGCGCGCCGGTACCGCGTTCGCCCGCAGCGTGCTGCAGGACGCTGCGGCCAGCGTCACCCGTGCGACCTTGACCCGCCTGCCGATCATCCTGGCGCGGCCTGCAGCGGTGCTGCTAGACCCGCTGCAGCAGCTGCTGCTGTACGTGGCCAGCACTGGAGGCAGCGCGCAGCGTGAGGTGGTGCGCGTGGCGGTGGCCAGCACCGGGCCCAGCGTTGTGGGCGCGGCGATGGTGAACACGGCGGATCTGGCTGGCGATATCGCCGCCGGCACGCTGCAACTGCTGGAGGGCTCGCTCTGATGGCTGGGGTAACGCTGGAGTACGTCGCCGGTGATGCGCTACGCGCGATGCAGGCCATGGGCGCGGCGCTGGCCGACCCAACGCCGCTGCAGCGTGATATCGGTGAGCTGCTGCTGATCATCCACCAGCGGCGCTTCCGGGCCAAAGAGTCACCCGATGGGGCGGCCTGGCAGGCGCTGAGCCCCGGCTATCTGAAGCGCAAGCCTAAGAACAAAGACAAGATCCTGGTACTCGGTGCCGGTGCGGTAAGCCTAAGTGGTGGCCTGCGTTACCAGACCGACGGCGATGACCTGCTGTTCGGTAGCGACCGGCCTTATGCGGCCATCCACCAATTCGGCGGCAAGATCGAGCGTCAGGCGCGCGCGGCTACGGTCTACTTCCGCCAGGGCAAGGGCGGCGAGATCGGTCGCCAGTTCGTGCGCAAGGACAAGAGCAACTTCGCCCAGGATGTGAAGGTCGGCCCGTACACCATCACCATGCCGGCACGACCATGGCTGGGTACGTCACCCGAAGACGACGAGCAGATCCTGCAGCGTGTTTTGAAGTACATCAGCCAGTTTTCCGGGTGAAAATCTAAAACCGCCAGAAACGCGCCAGGAGGCCCTATAGGGCGTTTTACTGCTGGCGTTGTACTCAGCGCATCGAGCAGCGGCCTTGTCAGCGCGTTTTGGGCGTTTATAAACACGCCTGGGGGCATTGCCACCGACACCCTTGCCGTGTTCTCGTAGAAAAGGCCCTTCGGCATCCAAACCGAGGGGCTTCCTCTTTTTCGGCTAGCCGAAAAGATTCCCGCGCGATACCGCCCCAATCTGGCGGTATGAACAAGCCAACCGCAACGCTGCCCATTCTGCCCGCCGGTCGTCACACCGCTCTCGACGGCCGCCCGGTGGAATTTACCGAAGCCATCCTGCAGGAGATCGTCGACAGCTACGATCCCGCCCTGCACGAGGCGCCCCTCGTCATTGGTCACCCCAAGCTCAACGGCCCAGCTTATGGCTGGGCCAAGAGCCTGGAGATGCGCGACGGCATGTTGTTCGCCGAGCCGCACCAGGTGGTGCCCGAGTTCGCCGAAGCGGCCAACCGCAAGATGTACAAGAAGCGGTCAGCCTCGGTGTACCTGCCGGACTCGCCGGGCAACCCGGTACCGGGCAAGCACTACCTGCGCCATATCGGCTTCCTGGGCGCCATGCCGCCGGCCATCAAGGGCATCCCGGATGCCGAGCTGAACTTCGCCGAGGACGATGGTGGCCTTGCCCTGGAGTTCGCCGAGCCGCCCTACGCCCTGACCGGTGTCACAGACATCCTGCGCCGCATTCGCGACTACTTCGTCGAGCGTGAGGGCGCCGAGCGCGCCGATCAGCTGATCCCCAACTGGCAGCTGCAGAGCATCGAAGAAGATGCCCGCCGCCGGGCCGAAGACAAGCCGGGCGCCGGCGGCTTCACCTCATTTTCAGAACAACCCACCGAAGCTGGCGCTGAAGCCGCAGCGGCATCTGCCGCCGCTGCAGCCGAGCCCGACAACGCCTCCCCAGGAGGTGGCAAGGCCACGTCGGCGGCAGATGCCGGCGTGCTTGAACAACCCACCCAGCAGGAACCGAGCATGACTCCCGAGGAACGCGAACAGCAGCTCGTTGAGCGCGAGCAAAAGGTGGCTGGCGAAGAGGCGAAGATCGCCCTGCGTCAGGCCGAAGAGAAGCGCACGGCTGCGACCGAGTTCGCCGAGGGCCTGGTGGCCCAGGGCAAGCTGCTGCCGCGCCAGAAACTGCCCATGGTCGAGCTGATGCTCAGCCTGCCGGCGGCGCCGCTGGAGTTCGCCGAGGGCGACAAGCAGGTGACCAAGGGTGGCGAGGATGTACTGCGCGACTTCCTGGACAGCCTGCCGCCTCAGGTCGAGTTCGGTGAGAAGAGCCGCTCGGCCGGTCGCGACCTCGATGTCGACGACGCCAACGCCATTGCCGACAAGGCAAAGGCCTATCAAACCGAGCAGCGCAAGGCCGGCATCGAGATCAGTGCCAGCCAGGCGGTTCGCCATGTCACCAAAGAGGGCCAGTAACCCATGAACATTCCAGGACTCACGACTGCGTTTCGTGCCGGTGGCGCGATCACCAAGCGCCGCATCCTCACTGATGGCACTGCTGACGGCGTCGCCGTTCAGGCAACCGGGGCCACTGCTCGTCTGCTGGGTGTGAGCACCGATATCGACACCGACTCCGGTGCGACCGTCGATGCCATCCGTACCGGCCTGGCGCCGGTGGAGTACGGCGGCACTGTAGCCCGTGGGAATCCGCTGACTGCGGACGCCAGCGGTCGAGCTATCGCCGCCACTCTGCCGATCGCAGCCAACACCTTCATCATCGGCTTCGCCGAGGTGAGCGGTGTGCTGGGCGATATCGGTTCCGTCCAAATCGCGCCGGCTCTGCTGGCCCTGTCTGCATAAGGAGCAGCACATGAGCAATGCACCATTTCCAATCGATCCCGCGCTGACGGCGATCGCCATCGCCTACCGCAATGGCCGCATGATTGCGGATGACGTCCTGCCGCGTGTCGGCGTAGGCGTGCAGGCCTTCAAGTACATGAAGCACGACCTGCGTGAAGGCTTCACCGTGCCATCCACTCTAGTCGGTCGTAAGTCGGCACCAAACCGTGTCGAGTTCTCCGCCACCGAGGCCACCTCCAGCACTGAGGATCACGCCCTCGATGCGCCGGTACCGCAAGCGGACATCGACAACGCTCCGTCCAATTTCGACCCGCTGGGCAATGCGGTGGAATACACCACCAACCTGATCCTGCTCGATCGCGAAGCGCGCACTTCCAGCGCTGTGTTCAACAATGCCAGCTATGCGGCCGGCAATCGCACCACGCTGAGCGGTACCAGCCAATGGAGCGACCCGGACAGCAACCCGATTCCGGTGATCACCGATGCGCTCGACAGCGTGGTGATGCGTCCGAACATCGGTGTGCTGGGTCGTCGTACCAGCACCTGGTTGCGTCGCCATCCCAAGGTGGTCAAGGCGTTCAACGGCACGCTGGGCGATGAAGGCATGGTGCCGATGCAGTACCTCGCCGACCTGCTGGAACTGGAGGCTATCTATGTCGGTGAGGCTCGCCTGAACATCGCTCGCCCAGGACAAGCTGCCAACCTGGTACGTGCATGGGGCCCGCATGCTTCGTTCATCTACCGCGACCGCCTGGCAAACACGCAGAACGGCACCACCTTCGGCTTTACCGCTCAGTGGGGCGATCGCATCTCCGGCTCGCAGTTCGATGGCGATATCGGTATGCGCGGTGGCCAGCGTGTGCGGGTGGGCGAGTCGGTCAAGGAGCTGGTCACTGCACCTGACCTCGGCTACTTCTTCGAGAACGCCGTCGCCGGCTGATCGACCACCTGACAGAGGCGGCCGACCAGGCCGCCTGCGGAGTGCACCATGTCGAAAGATCAATCCGTGCTGGCGTTCGTCGCCTACCACATTTCTGGCGGCCGCTATGGCGTGAAGAACGCTACGGGCGAGCGCGTCGGTGAGTTCGTCGGTACCAAGGAAGAAGCCCAGGCCGAGGCGGACCGGCTGATCAACGAGCAGGAGGCGCCGGCCGAAGATCCGATCGTCTTCGGCGGTGGCGATACCGGCCTGAAGCCGCTCACCGAGCTGCAGCTGCGGGCGTTCGCCGCTGAAATCGGGATCGATAGCCATGACGCACGGTTAGTGCCGGTCGAAGAGGTAGCGCGGCTGGTGCTGAACAAGATCATGGCAACCACCAATTCCACCGAACTGGCAGCGGGGGCTGGCGGCAGCGGCGCCGGGGATGCAGGCGCTGGCACTACCGGGCAGGAAGCCCAACCTCTCAATCCGGGCGCGCAGCTCGGCAACCTTGCCGGCGTAGTCGACCAGGCCGGCAACGTCCTGGAGCTGCACCAGTTGCCCGAGGAGCAGCTGCGCAAGCTGGCCGAGGACATGGATATCGAAGGCCATGCCGGCATGACCATCGAGCAGTTGGTGGCCGCCATCCAGGCCGAGGATGTGGTGGTGGGCAATCCGGTGTATGTGGTCAACCGCGAACGCCTCGACCACGACGGCGAGTCCTATGGCTTCGGTGACCCGATCGAGTTCGCCGACCCCGAGCAGGCCCGCGCGTTGCTGCTGCTCGGCGCGATCCTGGAGGACGCCTGATGGATAACCAGCACCGCCAGATCAAGGGCTATCGCGACCTGTCGGAGTACGAGGTCAATCTGATGAACCGCATCAAGGCAGCAGGCGCTGAACTCCTGCTGTTGCAGGACGAGGTGGTGCAGGTGCTCAGGAGCGATGAGGCGGCCAAGAGCAACGCCACGCGCATCAACTCGAATGACTACCCCAAGTGCCTGGCTGAGCTGCAGCGCTTCCAGGCTGCCGAGCCATTCCGCTGGGCGGCGATCGCCAAGACCGACATCCAGACCGGTGTCATGGCCTTGGTACGCGCCGTGGCCCAACCGGGGGAATGCTGAGTATGTACGTCTCCCTGGTCGAGCTGGCCGACCGGCCTGGCGCCCTGGAGCTGGCCCAAGCGGCCACCCCGGAGCGCTTTCGGACGGTCGACGCCGCACTGCTCGATGCACTGCTGCGCGACCAGGACGTCAGCAGCTGGCCCGCCGAGGAGGTCGAGGTCGCTGAGTTGACCAAGCAGGCGATCGTCGCCGAGGTGGAAGCTGCAGGCGGTCTGATCGATGGCTTCCTGGCGCGCCGGGGTTATGCGCTGCCGCTGACCCGAACCTATTCCGTCGTCACTGGCTGGGCCAGGGCGATCGCTCGCTACAAGTTGCACCAGGCGCGCCTGAGCACCGAGAAGGATGACCCGATCGTGCGTGACTACCGCGATGCGTTGGCGCTGCTGAAGCTGGTGGCCGAGGGCAAGTTCAGCCTCGGTACCGAAGATCCACTCACACCGCCCAGCAGTGGCGCACCCAAGTTCAGCGCACCGGCGCGGGTGTTCACCGCTGGCACGTTGAGGGACTTCTGATGGCCAGCGAACCGTTCGATATCGACCTGGTGATCGCCAGGCTGAAGGATCAGGTGCCCGTGCTGGACGGTGTGGCAGGCGCTGCCGAGCTGGAAGGCATCAAGGATCTGCGGGGATTTCGCACCCCGTCTGCCTTTGTAGTGCTGGTGCAGGAAACCCCTGAGCCCCGTAAACCGGGTGCACCAGGTGCAGCCCGCCGGCAAATGACCAAGGCGCTGTTCGGCGTTGCCGTGGCAGTGCGCAACTACTCGGGCAACAAGGGCAAGGCTGCCAGTGATGACCTGCGGCCGGTGCTCGGCGCGATCCGTGATGCGCTGATCGGCTGGGTACCGCCCGGCCTGGACGGGGCCCGAGATTGCCAACTGATCCAGGGCAAGGTGATCGACTACGACGCCAACACCTTGTTATGGACTGACATCTACGAAACCCAACACGCCCTCGGGAGGGCCTCATGAGCAAAACCACCCCAGTCGCCCCGGCGGCAAAGGCTGAAGAGCCCACGACCGAGAAGGTCAAGCTGATCGCCAATCACACCCACCGCGACAAGCCATGCAAGGCCGGTGACGAGATCGAGGTCACCGAGCGCGAAAAGGCCTGGTTGATCCGCCACGAAAAAGTGGCAGACCCGGCCAAGCCCGCTACTACTGCACCGGCCAAGGAGTAAGTCATGTCCCTTTTCAGCTTCCAAGGCAAAATCCACCTGGCCGAGCGTTCGGCCCTGGGCAAAGCACTCAAGGTCACCTGGCTGGGTAACGCGCCTGCCTGCACTCTGCAGCTGGCCACCGAAACCACCCCGAAGACCGAGAGTTTCTCTGGCAACCGCCTGCAGTACGGTCTGCTGCAACGCGGCAAGACTGCGACGCTCAACCTCACTCTGGACGAGTGGACGCTCTACAACCTGGCGCTGTCGCTGTATGCCGCTGATGTGGCGATCGCCACCGGTACCGTTACCGGTGAGGCGCTGCCTTCGCCCCTGGCTGCTGGCGACATCATTCGCCTGAACAAGCCTTTCGTCAGCGATGTGGAGCTGACTGCAGCACCGAGTACTGCGCTGGTTGAGGGTACCGACTTCCGCGTGGAGTCCGCTTCTGCTGGTTTGATCGAGCTGCTCACGCCGCAAACGCCAGCCGTTACCGCTGCGTATGAGAATGCAGACGCTCGGGCGTTGACCATGTTCACCAATACGCCGCCTGACCGCTGGCTGATCCTGGACGGCATCAACACCGACAATCAGGAGAAGGTGGTGGTCGAGCTGTTCCGCTGCAAGTTCAACCCGGTGGGCGACTTCGGCCTGATCCACGAGGAGTGGGGCAACCTGCCTTTGACTGGCACCGTGCTGTATGACCCGCTCAATGCCAGCGACCCGACCCTGGGTGGTTATGGTCGCATTGTGCAGGCTGCTGCCTGATGGCTGGGCGTGTCGCCAAAAAGCGCAAGGAAGAGCAAGGCGCCAACGACCTGGAGGTCTTGCACCCCAACCGCTCGGCGACCATCGCCGGGCGCGAGGTGGTTGTTCGGGAGTACGGCTTCGTCGAAGGCATGCAAATGCTTGCCATGCTGGAGCCGCTGCTAGTGGATCTGCAGGACATGATGGCCAATACAAAGCCGCTTGATTTCCACTCATCGAGCACCTTGTTCGCCAAGCATATGGAGGTCATCACCGATGCGATCGCGGTCTCGGCCGACGTTGAGGTTGAGTGGTTGGGGCAATTGAATCAGGAGGATGGTTATCACCTGCTGATGCTGTGGTGGGGGGTCAACGGCCCTTTTTACATTCGCACCGTCCGCGATCGCGTAATCGTGGAACGGGCAGCAGCGCAGAGCGCGGCCAAAGCGGGCGCTGGGCAGACGTCTACGCCACCCTCATCGCTGCAGGCTACGGAGACGCCGAACGCATCGGAAAGCTGACCGAGCGGCAGATCCTGCTGTACTACGAGGCCGAGCAACGTCGCCAGCGACGTGCCCGCGCTGAGTTCCTCACGGACGCCAACCTGGCGTTTGCCGGGGGCAAGGAAGCAGAGCAGCACCTGAAGGCGCTGCTAAAGTAAGGCGCAAGTCGCGCCTTGGTACCTTTTCAGTTCAACCGCCTTCGGGCGGTTTTCTTTTGGGGCCACATTTTTTCGGCCAGCCGAAAATACAGCCGCCCGCGCGCGCGCGAGGATTGCAGCGAACCCCACGCCGTGATCCCGCCCGATGGCCACCAAAGAACTGGAACTCGCCCTACGTCTCAAGACCGACCTGGAACAGGGCCGGCGAGAAGTCGATGCACTGAGTGACTCTATTGAGCGAAGTGGTGTCGCCGCTCAAGGAGCTAACTCCAGCTGGCAGCAGACCGCAGCGGCGCAGAACGAGTCCATGCGCGCCTACCACGCTGCCGAGCGGGCCATCGAGCAGAAGGCTCAGGCCGATCTTAAAGCGGCTGAAACGGCCAAGCAGGCGGCAGCAGCGACCGAGAAAGAAGGCCAGGAGCTGCAGCAGCTGCTGGGCAAGATCGACCCGGTGATCCGCAAGCTCGATGAACTCGACGACATGGAGCAGCAACTGCGCCGTGCTCGTACCTCGGGCAAGATCGACCTGGAGACCTATGACACCTTCAATGCCAAGCTCCAGGAGCAGCGTCAGCGTATTGGCGGTACTACTGATGCAATGCGCGTTGCTGGCATTACTGCAGGCCAGTATCAGCAGGCCATGCGCCAGTTGCCGATGCAGATCACCGATATCACCACGAGCCTGGCCAGTGGCATGCCGATTTGGCTTGTTGCGGTGCAGCAAGGCGGTCAGATCAAGGATTCGTTCGGGGGCTGGGGAAATGCCGGCCAGGCGCTGATCAGCACGCTCAACCCACTTACGCTTGCAATCGCTGCAGCAACTGCAGCGATAGGCGCTACAGCGCTTGCCACTTATCGAGGCTCACAGGAGTCGATCCGTTTTCGTGAGCAACTGATCCTCACCGGCAACGCCGCCGGCACCAGCAGCGATCAGTTGATGAACATGGCGGCGTCGATGGACGTCGTGCGCGGCACCCAGCGCCAAGCATCCGCTGCGCTGGCGGAGGTTGCAGGGACCGGCCGTATCGCTGCTGATCAGATCCAACTGGTGGCATCCGCTGCCGTGGCGATGAACCAGACAACAGGCCGAGCTGTATCAGAGACAGTCGCTGAGTTCGTCAAGCTCGCCGAGAGCCCTGTTAAGGCCGTCGCTGACTTGAATCGCGAGTACAACTTCCTTAGTGCCGCCGTGTATGAGCAGATTGCCGCCCTGGCCGAACAAGGTGATGAGGCCGGTGCTGCACGTCTGGCCATGGAAGAGCTGGCTCAGACCATGGAGAGCCGGGCTACGCAGATCGAGGGGAACCTGGGCCTGCTCGAAAGTGCCTGGAAGCGCATCAAGGGTGCGGCGGCCGAAGCCTGGGACGAGATGGTTGGCATCGGGCGTGAGCAGACCCTGGAGGAGCAGCTCGCTGCCCTCGATCGTCGGAGCGTCCGTGACGTTGATCTGGGTGCGCTGGGAGCCAATGCTGTAGTGCTTGGCCCGATTGGCGCGGCCAAAGAGCTTTGGGATCAGCTGACGCCCGTGATCCAGGGGGCGACCGAGGAAGGCGAGAAGCAGCTGGATTTGGATCGTAACCGGCTGCAGCTGTTGATCCAGCAGCGAGATACCGAAGCGCAGCGTGCCGCAGACCTTGCGAAGCTGAATCAGGAGTCCATTCAGGCTCAGCAAGAAATTGCGAAGGTTCGAGAGCAGGGTTTGACCCGAACAGAGCAGAAGGAAAAGGCAATTGCCGAGTACCGTGCCAATGTCGAGAAAATCCGTGCGGCCAACCCGTTTACCGAAGTCGTAAGCGATGCGCAGATCAATAGAGACATTGCCGCCATTGAAAGACGTTATCGCGAGCGGCAAAAGCGTACGCCCGTAGACCGTGACCAGCGCGCACGTGAGAACTATCTGGCCCAGCTTGAGCGCCAAGCGGCAACGCTGAACATGAGCGCAGCGGAGGTTCGCCAGTACGAGCTGGCGGAGAAGGGGCTGACCGGAGCCATGTTGGAACGCGCTCGGGCGGCTATGTCGCTGATTAATGCGGCTGAGCAGCAGCGCCAGGCCGACGCCAACGCTCGCACCAATGTCGGCCTTGAGGCTGAGTTCCTGCGTGCTGCAGGTCGCGAGACCGATGCCGCACTGCTTGAAATCCGCACCAAGTTCGCCGGCATGCGTACCGAGTTCGAGAAGGCGGGCAACGAAGCCGGCCTGGCCTGGCTCGACAAGCTGATCCCGGTAGCCGAAGCCAAGGTGCGCGTCGACGACGTGCAACGCGAGATGGATCGCATCCTGGCCGAGCAACAGCGCCAGGAGCAGTCGGTCAACGTGCAACAGGATGCCGGTCTGATCACCGAGCTGCAGGCGCGCGAACGCATCCTGGAGATCCACCGCGAGACCTACGCCCAACTGGAGCAGATCCGCCCAGTGCTGGCTGAGCTGGCTGCACAACCTGGTGCAGTTGGTGAAGCGGCTGCCCAGGCGCTGTACGCGCTCGATGCTCAGGCCCAGCGCTTGATGGCCACCACCACGCTCCTGCAGGAGACGCTGCGTGATGGACTGACTACGGGCCTGACCGAAGCCCTGACCGGCCTGGCACGCGGCACCATGACCCTGCGCGAGGCCGTCAGCGCCCTCGGCCAGAGCGTGCTCGATGCGCTCACTCGCATGGCCGCCGAGAACCTGGCGCAGTCCATCACCGGTGGCGTGATGGGGATTTTCGGTGGCGGTGGCCAGGATGGCGCTGGCCTCACCACTGGGGCGGCAGCTGTAACGACATCAGCCGGCGCACTCAGCGCTGCCGGCGCTACGCTCATGACCGGCGCGGCAGCCATTCAGACCGCTGCCGCCAGCCTAGCGGCAGCCAATGGCGTCAGCGGTGCCACTGGCTCGGGATCCTCGGGCGGTTCTGGTTGGTTGGGGCTTATCGCCTCGGGTGCCAGTGCCTATTTCGGCGGTGGCGCTGGCGGCGCTGCTGGGGCCAGTACCTACACCGGTGCTTATGGTTTCGCCGAGGGTGGCTGGCCTGGCGGCCAGGTACGCGGGCCGGGAACACCAACCAGCGACAGCATCCCCATTTGGGTGAGCGACACCGAGTTCATTACTCGGGGCGCCGTAGTGCAGCAACCGGGCATGCTCGATCTGCTCAGCGACATCAATGCCCGTGGCTGGGCGGCAATCGATGACCTGGTGTGGCATGGAGCCGCGCGTCACTCAACTGGCGGCCTGGCCAACGTGCCGGCACCGGCCTTGCCATCCCCTGGGCTGGCAAACACCCGCCTGGCCGAGCCGGCGAAGGCTGCCGGCGCGACCCTCAACAACAAGCAGAACTTCTACCTGGTCGACGATCCGAACCGGATCGGCGACGTGATGTCCGGCCCTGTCGGCAGCGAGTCGATCGCCGTTGCCATCTCCCGCGAGCCAGGCAAGTTCCGCCAGATCCTAGCAGCTTGTCGGACTTGACCCCGCAAGAAAGGATAGAGCGGGATCAAGGTGCTTTTTGACGCGTTGCCGTTCCTTTCAGACATCTGAGTCCGCTGGCGCGACCCCAAGGACGTATCTGCACGCC
>Ga0209070_100171_pt1 | contig 82170 bp, 66 predicted proteins | sample SynthPrep_5_END__FD_187205 | JGI IMG/M metagenome (GOLD analysis project Ga0209070, IMG submission 187205) | Synthetic microbial communities from Ohio, USA - SynthPrep_5_END_DS10_MetaG (SPAdes) (version 2) | ecosystem: Engineered > Bioreactor > Aerobic > Activated sludge | place: USA: Ohio... | reverse complement strand
CGGCAGCGGCTACGGGTGAAGGGTGGCGCAAAAAAAACGCCAGCACCCTTCGGGGCCCTGGCGTTTTTTTTGCGCCACCCTTCACCCGTAGCCGCTGCCGAGCCCGCGAGGCTGCGATCGACGGCGTAGCCGTCGCAAACCGGTGAATGCGCTCTTTCAGGCAGATCAGGGTTGCAAGATTTACGACCGCTGCGCGGCCGATTGCAGGCTGCGCCGGCAGCTACAAAAAACGCCAGAGCCCCGTGAACAGGGCCCTGGCGTTTTTTTCGCACTGGATTTGTAAAAAAAGCCTGCTGTACTGAGCCTAGGTTCTGGAGCAGGGCCTGTAGCCAGGCTGCACGGCTGCATAACGGCTTTATCGGATCGATAAGGAATAACTTCTATGTCGCTGTTCAAACGTTCAGTCACTGAGTTGTTAGGCACCTTCTGGCTGGTATTGGGTGGTTGCGGCAGCGCCGTACTGGCGGCCGCGTTTCCGGATGTCGGGATCGGCCTGCTCGGCGTGGCGCTGGCCTTCGGTCTTACCGTGCTGACGATGGCCTTCGCCATCGGCCATATCTCCGGCTGTCATCTCAACCCCGCGGTATCCGTCGGCCTGGTGGTCGGCGGGCGTTTTCCGCTCAAGGAACTGCCCGCCTATGTGATCGCGCAAGTGATAGGCGGGGTGATCGCCGCGGCGCTACTGTACTTCATCGCCAGCGGCAAGCCTGGCTTCGAGCTGGCCAGCGGGCTGGCCTCCAACGGCTATGGCGAACATTCGCCGGGGGGCTACTCACTGGCGGCGGGCTTTGTCAGCGAGCTGGTGATGACCGGGATGTTCGTGGTGATCATCCTCGGCGCCACCGATAAACGTGCACCGGTGGGCTTCGCGCCAATCGCCATCGGCCTGGCGCTGACGCTGATCCACCTGATCTCGATTCCGGTGACCAACACCTCGGTCAACCCGGCGCGCAGCACCGGGCCGGCCTTGATCGTCGGCGGCTGGGCGATCCAGCAACTGTGGCTGTTCTGGCTAGCGCCGATTCTCGGCGCGGTGGTCGGCGGTGGCCTCTATCGCTGGCTGGGCAAGGAAGACAGCTGACAGCAACCCCGAGGGTCACGCCTGCCGATACGGCAGCGCGGCCCTCGCCTCTTCGGCGTAAGCCAGCACGCCCACCCGCTCCTGCTGGAGAAAATCCTTCACCGCCGCTTTCAAGCCGGGGTGTCGCAGGTAGTGCCAGGACCGGGTAATCACCGGCTCGAACCCCCGAATCAACTTGTGCTCGCCCTGGGCCCCAGCGTCGAAACGCTGCACCCCCTGGGCGATGGCGTAATCCATGCCCTGGTAGAAACAGGTTTCGAAATGCAGGCGATCGAATTCCGCCAGGCAGCCCCAGTAACGCCCGTAGAAACTGTCGCCACCGATCAGGCTGAAGGCCATGGCTACCGGCCTGGCGTTCTGCTTGGCCAGCACCACGCGAATGGCCTCGGGCATGCGCTCGGCCAGCAGGCTGAAAAAGGCCCGGGTCAGGTAGGGTGACTGGCGCCGCACCGCATAGGTATTGGCATAACAGGCGTAGACAAAATCCCACTGCGCTTCGCTGAGTTGCCGGCCTTCGAGCCACTCGAACTCGATGCCCTGCCCCGCCACCTGTTCGCGCTCCTTGCGCATCTGTTTGCGCTTGCGTGAGCTGAGGGTATCGAGAAAGTCCTGGAAGTCCCGATAGCCGCGGTTCTGCCAATGGAACTGGCAACCCAGGCGCTGCAACCAACCGGCTTGCCCAGCCAGGGCGGCATCGGTAAAGGCGTCGGTGAAGTTGATATGGGCACTGGAAAGCCCTTCGATCTCCAGGTAACCGGGCAGGCTTTGCAACAGTTCAAGGCCGTCTTCCAGGCTTGCCGCCAGCAGCCGCGCGCCGCTGACCGGGCTGAAGGGCACGGCGCTCAGCAGCTTGGGGTAATACTCGATGCCGGCCCGGGCGCAGGCGTCGGCCCAGCCATGGTCGAACACGTACTCGCCGTAGGAATGCCACTTGCGGTAGCTGGGCAGCGCCGCGATCAGGCGTCCGTCTTGCACATGCAGCAGGTGCTCGGCCTGCCAGCCAGAGTTCGGGCCGAGGCTGCCGCTGTCTTCCAGCGCACTGAGAAAGGCGTGACGCAGAAACGGCTGGCCGTCACTGAGCAAACCGTCCCATTGCTGCGGATCGACGGCGGCCAGGCTGGTCAAGGATTGCAACGGCATTGGGTTCCCCGCGAGTGTGGTCCACGAACGCGCCGAGTATCGCCGATCACTGCCCCAGGTGCAGCAACAGGAAATCGATGAACGCCCGCGACTTGTGCGGCAGGTGCGAACTGTTGGGAAACACCACGTTCACCGACTGCGAAGGCAAGGCGTAGTCGGGCAGCAGGCGCACCAGCCGGCCGCTGGCCAGGTCGTCCTCGACCACCCAGCCGGGCAGTACCGACACCCCCAGGGACGACAGGGTCATGGCGCGAATGGCGGTGGAGGAATTGGATTCGAAATGATTGGGCCCGCTGACTTCGACCTGACCCCGTTGCGGGTGGCTCAGGGTCCAGTTGGTCGGCCCTTGCAGGTTGCTGTTGGCGATCCACGGCACGCTGTTCAGGTCCAGGGGCTCGCCCACCGGATGGCGCGCCAGAAAGTCCGGGCTGGCCACCAGGACGATGTCGTAATCAGCCAGCTTGCGGCTCTTGAAAGCCGAGTCGGCGAGGTTGCCCAGGCGGATCACCAGGTCGAGTTTTTCCGCCACCAGATCATTCAACGAAGAGTTGAAGTTATAACAAAGACGGATCTCCGGATAACGCTCGGTGAACTTGGAAATGATCGGCAGTATATAGCGCTCGCCATATTCACTAGTTGAACTGAAACGCAACTTTCCAGAAATACGATTATGCCCATGCAGGACATTTTCGAAGGCATTGTCGATATCCGCGACAACCCCCTTGAACTCGTTATAAAAGTCCTGGCCTATTTCCGTCAGGGATATATTGCGGGTATTGCGGATCAACAGGGTCGCCGACAAAACTTCCTCGAGCGCCTTGACATGCAGGCTGGCCATGGCTTTGCTGATGCACAGGTAGTTGGCTGCCTTGGTATAGGAACCGAAATCGACAACCGCCAGGAATGTCTGGACGCGATTTAGATGCGTGTGCATGTTATAGCTCACCGTGTTGTAAATCATTGTCAAATTCCACCAAACAATGTTTCAAGTATAGGCGTATCGACACCCTCGGTCTATCGCTCCTATGATCCCGCCGCAAAAGGGAGATCATATGACTTATCGCTACAAAGTGGCTCTTATATTCCTCATCGGGTTCTTTATCGACTGTATAAACATATTCATGTCGGCAGTGGCTTTACCGAGTATTGCCCATGAGATGCACGTCTCGACTTCATCCGTGGCCTGGGTGGCCAATGCCTATATTCTCGGCCTGACCCTGATCATTCCGGTGAGCACCTGGCTGGCCGGACGTTTCGGCAGCCGCGAAACCCTCACCGCCTCGATGCTGGTGTTCAGCACCGCCGTTTGGATGTGCGGGATGGCCGGCAGCTTCCATGAACTGGTGATCTGGCGTTTCGTCCAGGGCATCGGCGGCGGCCTGCTGATCCCGGTGGGCCAGGCCCTGACCTTCAACCTGTTCCAGGGCCCGCAGCGGGCCAAGATCTCCACCCTGGTGATGGCCGTCGCCCTGATCGCCCCGGCCATTTCGCCGACCATCGGCGGCGTGATCGTCGACAGCAGCTCCTGGCGCTGGGTGTTCCACAGCAACATTCCGTTCTCGCTGATCGCCGCTGCCCTGTCCTGGCTGTGGATCAAGGAAGCCCGGCCCGCCAGCCTGGCGCGCCCGGACATCAAGGGCCTGCTGCTGGTCAGCACAGCCCTGGGCAGCCTGCTGATGGGCATGTCGCTGTACGGCGGCGACTACCCACCGCTGGCCGCCCTGAGCTGCCTGATGCTGGGGGTCACCTGTGTGGTGCTGTATGTCCTGCACTACCGCCGCTGCGACAACGCCATCGTCGAGTTGAGCCTGCTCAAGAGCAAGAAGCTCAGTACCTCGATCTTCATCTATTACGCGATTCCCGGAGTGTTCACCGGGGTCAACCTGCTGAGCATCTTCTTCCTGCAGAACAGCCTGCACTTCAGCGCCCAGCTGACCGGCATGTTCATGATCCTCTACGCCAGCGGCGCCTTCATCGCCATGCTGGTCTGCGGCCGGGTCTACAACCGCTTCGGCGCCCGGCGCCTGTTCACCCTCGGCATGCTGCTGCACAGCGCCGGCATCGCCACCCTGTACCTGGTCGACAGCGCCGCCGACCTGCCGATCATCGTCATCGCCTACTGCCTGATGGGCATCGGCGGCGGCATCGGCGCCAATACCGCGCAAACCACTTCGCTGATGGATTTCGAAGGTGCCGATACCCACAAGGGCAGCGTGATCTGGAACATCAACCGGCAGATGTCCTTCAGCATCGGCGCCGCGCTGTTCCTGATGATCTACAACCTGCTGCTCGCCCGCCTGGCGTCTACCCCGGCCTATCACCTGACCTTCGTCATCGCGGCGGTGATGGGTCTGTTACCCCTGTTGCAGATGAGCAACCTGACCACGCAAAAGGAATGTCATGCACAACACAATCGTTGAACAGGCCAAACACAGCATCCATGCGATCCACGACCTGATCCACGCGGTCTTCACCGACCAGGACGGCAACGGCGCCGCCGCCATCGACCGCCTGCTGCCGGCCTTCGCCGAGCACTTCAGCATGGTTACCACCGCGGGCGCCATCGTCAGCCGCGAGCAGGTCGAACAGATGTTCCGCGGCGCCGTCGGTGCCCGCCCCGGCCTGGAAATCCTTGTCAGCGACCTGCACACCGTGTGGCACGAAGGCCACAGCGCGGCGATCCGCTACAAGGAAACCCATCGCCTGGACCAGAAGGAAACCTCGCGCCTCTCGGTGGTGGTGATCCGCATCCATGAGCACTCGGCCCAGTGGCTGTACCTGCATGAAACACCGTTAAGCTGACAGCGAGTCACCCCATGAATTACCAGATCACCCAGTGCCTGATGCTCTCGCCAAGCATCAAGGAAATCACTCTGGCGCCTCTTGTGCCGGCCCCCTGCGAGACAACCGCCGGGGCCCACTTCAAATGGTGGATTCCCACGCTCGAGCAATGGCGTCACTACTCCCGGGTCGAACTGGCCGAACATGAGCTGCCCCCGGGCAGCCTGGTGTTCGCCATCCGCCTGAACCCCGACTCGCCCAGCAGCGCTTATATCCGCCAACTGAGCGTTGGCGATCAGGTACGGCTCGACGGCCCGTTCAATGCCTTCGACTACCAGCTGGACGACAGCGACGGCGCCGACATCGCCCTCGCCGGCGGCATCGGCATCACCCCGTTGACCGGCATCCTCAGCCATCTGCGAGCCCGGCAGCGCCCGGCGCGGCTGCACTATTTCGCCAAGAGCGCGGGCGACGCCGCCTATGCCGCGCAGATGCGCGAGCTGCTGCAGGACAGCCTGAGCCTGCACTGCTCCGACTCGGCCGAAGGGCGCCCGTCGGTGGCCGCGGTGCTAGGCCAGTTGCAACCCCGGGACCGCCTGTACGTCTGTGGCCCGCAAGCCATGCTCAACGACGTGTTCAGCCATGCCCAGAGCCTGGGCTTTCCCCGCGAGCGCATCCACTTCGAAGTCTTCAACACCTGCCTGGCCGAGGATGATCCCGGCTTCGCCGTGCACGCCGCGGACTCCGGCGTCGACCTGCGGGTGCAGCCCGGCCAGTCCCTGCTCGACGCCCTCGAAGAGGCCGGCCTGGAGCCGCTCTACGACTGCCGTCGTGGTGAATGCGGGGTGTGCGAGCTGGACGTGCTGGAAGGTGAAGTCGATCACCGCGATTTCATCATGAGTCCGCAGCAGGCCGCCTGCAGCAACAAGATCTACCCCTGCGTATCCCGGGCCAAAAGCCCAAGCCTGAAACTGGTCATCTAAAGAGAGAACCTCGTTGGACAACTACTTCAACGGCAAGGAAGTGCATCGCACGCTGTTCCTTGATCCGTCGCTCTTCGAGCGAGAACAACAACAGGTATTCGCCGCCAGCTGGTGCTACCTGGGCCATGAAAGCCTGGTCCCGGAAACCGGCGACTTCTTCACCGGTGACATCGCCGGACAACCGCTGGCCATGGTCCGGCAGAAAAACGGCGAGATCGTCGTGCTGCACAACCGCTGCCCGCACAAGGGCGTGAAAGTGCTGGCCGAGCCGCAAGGCAATGTCGGCCGGTTCATCCGCTGCCCGTACCACGCCTGGACCTTCAAGACCGACGGCCAGTTGCTGAGCATCCCGGTGAAAAAAGAATACGACGACTGCGACCTCAGCAGCTGCGCCGCCCACAAGGGCATGCAGCCGGTGGCCGCGGTGGAGAACTACCGGGGCTTCGTGTTCGTGCGCCTCAAGGAGCAAGGCGTCGGCTTCAGCGAGTTCTTCGGCGACTCGCTGTCGACCCTGGACAACATGGTCATGCGCTCGCCCCAGGGACAGTTGCGCGCCATCGGCCAGCCCCTGCTGCACCGCCATCGCTGCAACTGGAAGATGGTGGTCGACAACCAGACCGACACCTGCCACCCGATGGTCGCCCACGAATCCTCGGCCGGCGAAGCCATTCGCCTGTGGAAGGAAACCGGGCACGACGGCCAGCCGCCGATGGCTGTCGAGCTGTTCTCGCCGTTCATGGCGTCCTACGAGTTCTTCAGCGCCATGGGCATCCGCACCTGGCCCAACGGCCACGGTCATACCGGCGTCAGCAACTCGATCCACAAGGCCTATTCGAGCATTCCCGGCTACTGGGAACTGATGGTCGAGAGCTACGGAGAAACCCAGGCCGCGGCTATCCTCGACGACACCCGGCACAACACCGTGTATTTCCCCAACCTGATGGTCAAGGGACCGATCCAGACCCTGCGGGTGATCCGCCCGATCTCGGCCAGCGAAACCGTGGTCGAGTCGTGGATCTTCGAGCTGGTGGGCGCACCGGTGCAGCTGCTGGAAAGAACCGTGCAGTACAACAACCTGATCAACTCGCCATGCTCGATGGTCGCCCACGACGACGTGGAGATGTACGAGCGGGCCATGGACGGGCTGCGCAGCCAGGCCAACGACTGGGTGAATGTCGCCCGCCTGTTCGAACCGGGCGAAGCCTTTGAGCAGACCCAGGTGGTGTCCGGCACCAGCGAACGGGCCATGCGCAACTTCTACAACACCTGGCAGCAACTGATGCAGGCCCCAGACGGATCGACCGCCCATGGATAACTCGCCCCTCGAACAGCTGATCTACCAAGAGATCGCGCTTCTCGACCAACAGGATTTCGACGCCTGGCAACAGCTGCTGTGCGACGACTTCCACTACTGGATTCCGCTGCGCCACGACCAACCCTGCCCGTTGCGCGAATCCTCGCTGCTGTATGAGGACCGCTTCCTCACCACCCTGCGCATCAACCGCCTGGCCAGCGCCCGCAACTTCTCGCAGCAGCCCAAGAGCCGCGGCCTGCACATTGCCCAAAGGCCAACGATCAGCCTCGATGCGGATGGCCTGAGTGCCCATTGCCGGACCCCGATGCTGTATTGCGAAGCCCGGGGCGACAGCGAATGGCATTACCCGGTGACCGTGGAACACCAACTGCTGTGCCTCGCCGGCCAGTGGAAGATCCAGCGCAAGAAAGTCCTCCTGCTCAACCCTTCCCGCGCGTTTGAAAGCCTGCAGCTCATCATCTGATTTCCGAGACCCTTACCTGTGAACTCCTCCGACTCCGGTTTCGAAGAAACCCAAGGCACCCGCTCGTTCCCCAACATCGACCTGTTGTACGACTATGGGCAGTTCCTACGCCGTGCCACCCAGGCCATCGGTCACCTGCCGCCGGCGATCGCCGACAAGCACGTCGGCATTGTCGGCGCCGGCCTCAGCGGCCTGATCGCGGCCTATGAACTGCTGCGCGCCGGCGCCACCCGCATCACCCTGTTCGAAGCCTCGAAAGACCACCTTGGCGGGCGCTTCCTGACCCAGTGCTTCGACGAAACACAACCGCAGTTCATCGCCGAGATGGGCGCCATGCGCTTCCCGCCGAGCGAAGTCGGCCTGTTCCATTACCTGGACCGTTTCGGCATCGGCACCACCGAGGCCTTTCCCGACCCAGGGGTGGTCGACACCGAAATCCACTACCGTGGCGAAACCCACCACTGGCCGGCCGGGGAAAATCCACCGCCGATCTTCAACACCGTGCACCAGGGTTGGAACGCCTTCCTCAAAGAAGGCGTGCGCCTGGACGACGGCACCTTCCTGGCGCCGCCGCTGCTGCTCACCGATCTTCTGGAAAAGCAGCAGTACGCCGAGGTGCAGCCGGAGTGGCAACGCTACCTGGACTGCTTTGGCGACCACTCTTTCTACTCGGCCATGGTGCAGATCTTCACCTCGAACAACCCGCCGGGCGGCAAGCGCTGGCGCAAGCCGGAAGACTTCCACCTGTTCGGTTCCCTGGGTATCGGCTCGGGTGGGTTCCAGTCGGTGTACCGGGCCTCGTTCACCGAGATCCTGCGGCTGGTGATCAACGCCTTCGAAGTCAACCAGCGGCTGGTGCCCAACGGCATTTCCACCCTCTGGGAGCGAATCGCCGACGAGGAATTCCACGGCATCGCCCTGCGCGACCGGATCTGCCGCACGCGCATCGAATCCATCAGCAAGGGCGCCGACGGGCAGATCCTGCTGCAAGGCTGCAACGGTGAAACCTATGGCTGCGACCGGGTGATCACCACCGCCACCACCCGCGCCCTGCAAGTCAACATGCGCCTCACCCAGGCCGAGCAGTTCGTCAATCGCGACGTGGCCCGGGCGATCAACGAAACCCACATGGTCGGCTCGTCCAAGCTGTTCATCCTGACCCGCGACAAGTTCTGGCTCAAACATGGCCTGGCACAGAACATCCAGACCGATACCCTGGTCAAGGGCGTCTACTGCCTGGACTACGCCCCGCAGGACCCGGACTCCTGGGGCGTAGTGCTGATCAGTTACACCTGGGAAGACGACTCGCACAAAATGGTTTCGATGACCGACAAGGTCCAGCGCTGCAAGCGCCTGGTGGACGAACTGGCGATGAGCGCGCCGCAGTTCGCTAGCCACCTGGTGCCGCTGGACGGCGACTACCAGCGTTACGTACTGGAATACGACTGGCTCACCGACAAGCAGGCCCTGGGTGCCTTCAAGCTGAATTTCCCCGGCGACGACCTGTACTCCCAGCGCCTGTTCTATCAGTTCAAGACCGCCCTCGACCCGCAGCAGGACACCGGCCTGTACCTGGCCGGCTGCGGCAGCTCGTTTACCGGCGGCTGGGCCGAAGGCGCGGTACAGACCGCCCTGAACGGTGCCTGCGCGGTGATCGCCAGCCTCGGCGGCGAACTGCTCGAAGGCAACCCGCTGTTCGATCTGCAATCGCACTTCCGCTATTGCTGAGCCCAGGCCCCTACCGACTTTCGTTGAGACTTTTTCATGTACAGCCAGCATTCGATCGAAGCGCTCGTTGACGGGTTTCGCCAGGGCAGCCTCTGCCTGGATTCCTGGCACCGCGCGCTACTCGAGCAATACGCCGACGCCAGGCACCTGAACAGCTTCATCAGCTTCGCCGCGCAGGCGTTCAGCGGCGACACCGGCACGCCAGAGCAGCGCCAGGCGCCGCTCTACGGCATCCCGGTTTCGTTCAAGGACAACATCAATGTCAGTGGCCTGGCGACCACCGCCGGCACCCCCGGCCTGGCCGACTACCAGCCGGCCGCGGACGCCGGCATCGTCCAGCGCTTCAGGGCGCTGGGCGCGCGGGTCGCCGGCAAGAACAACATGCACGAGCTGTCGTTCGGCGTGACCTCGGCCAACCTGAGCTACGGCGCAGTGGTCAACCCGCGCCACCTGCAACACAGCGCCGGTGGCAGCAGCGGTGGTTGTGCCGCGGCCGTGGCCGCCGGCCTGGTGCCCTGCGCGGTGGGCACCGACACCGGCGGCTCGGTACGGATTCCCGCGGCCTTCTGCGGCGTGGTGGGTTTCCGCCCGAGCACCGGAGTCTACCCTGGCGACGGCATCGTCCCGGTGTCCCAGACCAAGGACTCACCGGGCCTGCTGACCCGCAGCCTGGAAGACGCGCTGTTCGTCCATCGGCATCTGACCGGTGCGTCCTGCGCCGCGCCGACCGAGCCCAAGCGCCTGCGCATCGGCATTCCCCAGCGGTTCTTCTGGTCCGAGCTGGAGACCAAGGTGCACAGCGATTGCCGCGCGGCGATCGATAGCCTGGCCGATCAGGGCATGGAAATGGTGCCGGTGGACGACCGCCTGATCGGCGAGATCAACGAAAGCATCCAGTTCCCGCTGCCGATCTTCGAGTTCTTCATCGACTTCCCGCGCTTCCTGCTGAAGGCCGGCTGTGGCGAGCGGTTCCTCGAGATCCTGGCGCAGATCCGCGACCCGCAGATCAAGAAGACCCTGATGGCGCAGTTGGAGAGCCCGGCCATTTCCTACGAGGACTACGTGCAGGCCTTGATGAGCAAGATCCGCCTGGATCGCGAATACGCCGGGCTGTTCCAGCAGCACCGGCTGGACCTGATCGCCTACCCGACCGTCAGCTGCACCGCGCCGCTGCTGAGCGACAGCGGCGCCCAGGAGCATTTCGAGCGTTTTGTGCGCAACACCGACCCGGCCAGCAACCTGGCGGCGCCGAGTGTCAGCGTGCCGGTGGCCGAGCCGGACAGCCTGCCGGTCGGGCTGTCGTTCGATGCCTTGCCCGGGCAGGACCACCAGTTGCTACAGATGGCGCAGCAACTGAGCCGCCTGCTGGCTCTGCGTTGAATCGCCGCCCGGGTGCGCGGGAGCCGGCCTGCCGGTATTCCGCACACCCGAGGCGCCCCCTCGCTACCTCCAATAACAATTTCATTGCAGGCCTTGCCATGCGCGGTACGTCCATCGCTTCATCCCCTTCAACCTCCCACTGCACGGTCGCCGAACGCCGGCCCTCGGTCATCGGCGGCGCCATGATCATCGGCGGCACCATTGTCGGAGCGGGCATGTTCTCGCTGCCGGTGATGATGTCGGGCCTGTGGTTCCAAGGTTCCCTCGCGGTGCTGGCGCTGTCGTGGTTCTGCACCCTGCACTCGGGGCTGATGATCCTCGAAGCCAACCTCAACTACCGGCCGGGGGCGAGTTTCTCGACCATCACCCGCGACCTGATCGGCCGGCGCTGGAGCCTGTTCAATGGCGCCACCCTGGTGTTCGTCCTGTACATCCTGACCTATGCCTACATCTCGGCCAGCGGCTCGGTAATCCGCCACACCGCCCACACCCTGGGCCTGGAGATTTCCTCGCGCAACGGCGGTCTGCTGTTCGCCCTGGCGGTGGCCCTGGTGGTCTGGCTCAGCACTGCGGCGGTCAGCCGCATCACCACCCTGGTGTTCGGTGCCAAGATCCTCGCCTTCTTCCTGACCTTCGGCGGCCTGCTCGGCCATGTGCAGCCGCAGGTTTTGCTCGATCGCGGCAACCCGCAACCGGACTACCTGCCCTATCTGTTCATGACCCTGCCGTTCTGCCTGACCTCCTTCGGCTTTCACGGCAACGTGCCGAGCCTGATGAAGCACTACGGCAAGGACCCGCAGCGCATCCGCAACTGCCTGCTGATCGGCACCCTGATCGCCCTGGTGCTGTACACGGTATGGATGCTCTGCACCATGGGCACCCTGCCCCGCGATCAGTTCAAGGACATCGCCCGCCAGGGCGGCACCATCGATGTGCTGATCAGCGCCCTGGGCAGCATGCTCAACAGCGCCCGGGTCGACCTGCTGCTGACCCTGTTCTCCAACTTTGCCGTGGCCTGTTCGTTCCTCGGCGTCACCCTGGGGTTGTTCGACTACATCGCCGACTCCCTGGGCTTCGACGACAGCCCCCGGGGCCGCCTGAAAAGCGCGCTAGTCACCTTCGCCCCGCCGATCGGCTGCGCGCTGATCTGGCCGGAAGGCTTCATCCTTGCCATCGGTTTTGCCGGCCTGGCGGCGACCGTCTGGGCGGTGATCACCCCGGCCCTGCTCGCCCACGCCTCGCGTAAACGCTTCGCCAGCCCGCTGTACCGGGTCTGGGGCGGCACGCCAATGATCGTCCTGGTGCTGCTGTTCGGCCTGGCCAATGCCCTGGCCCACCTGCTGTTCAGCTTCGACCTGCTGCCGGTCTGGCGTTAGTCGGGAGACAGGCAAAAAAAAGCCCCGCCGAAGCGGGGCTGAAACGAAAGGAGCTTTAACGGATGAGAAAGAGCTCTTTACCGCGAGTGCATCGACATCAGAACACGTACTGCGCGCGAACGATGAAACCGTCGCCGTCGTCGTCGCCGGTACGCGCGGCTGGAGTACCACCGCTGGCGGCCGTGGCGTTGGTGACCTTGTCGGTCTTGGCCTTGACGTAGGTGGCGGAGATTTTCACCGCTTCGTTGGCGTACCAGTTCACACCCAGGTTGTGCACCTTGACTTCGGCATCGCCGACGTCGCGGGTCAGGCTGGCGGTGGTGATGTTGTCGTCTTCGACGGTCATGCTGTCGTAGCGATAGAACAGCTCCCAGGCGCCGAAGGCCTTGTTGGCTGGCTTGATGGCGTCGAACTTGCCCACCTTGTAGCCGCGGGATTCGCCGGTCAGGGTGTAAGCGCCCTGCACGTAGAAGCCGTGGCCCTTGATGTCTTCGTAGGCGTTGGAATCAGCCTTGGTCTTGCGGGTGATGTATTCACCCTGGATCGAGGCCGGGCCCATGGCGAACGCGGCTTCCAGGCCAAAAGCGGTGTCACGGTCGTAGGAGCCGGCCGGCGAAGTGGAGCTGCCGCCCAGCACCGGACGGTTGCCGTTGGTGCCGGCATCGTTGCCGCCCAGGGTCTCGACGCCACGCATGCCCATGCGGGTGCGATAACGGGAGTCGAATGCGGTGTCGGAGACATCACGCGAAGCCACGTTCACACCGAAGTGCAGGACGTTGCCGGCATCGTGCATCGGGGCGAAGACGAAGCGACCGTTGACCTGCTTGACGCTGTCGCCGTCGGTGTCGTCGGTGTCCTTGCTGAACACGCCAGCCGAGGCATAGAAGGAATCGGCGAAGGTGCTGGAAGCCTGCAGGCCCATACCGTTCTGGTGGGTGTTGGCCCAGTCGATCATGTCGTAGGCGATGTTACGTTCCGGCGCGGTGACCCACTTGGAGCTGGTGGCTTTTTCCAGACCGAAGTCCGGGTCGAAGCGACCGACCTTGATCGACACCGGCTTGAAGCCGTTGTAAGCCAGCGAGGCTTCGTCGAAGTAGCCGTTATCGGAGTCGCCGGTGTTGTGGGAGAAGTCGTAGTTGATGGTGTAGGCCCAGTCGGTGTACAGCACGCCGGACAGTTCGAGGAAGGCGCGACGGAAGTAAGCGGCGTCGGCGCTGTCGCCGTTCTTGGTGTAGACACCGTCGAAGCGGCTGTAGTCGGCTTGCAGGCGGCCACCGAGCTTGAAGCTGAACTCTTTGTCCGTGGTGGCGACCTCAAGGCCGCCCTTGGTCTTGACTACGATATCGGCGCCATCGGTGGTGACGGTGCCAGCGAAAGCCTGGGCGGTAACTGCCAGGGCCAGGGCGCTGGCGGCAAAACCGGCGAAGTGCTTACGGATCATCGAAGATTTCCCCTAATTGGTGGTCTGTAGCGCTGGAAAAAACACGCGAGTCAGGCCCGCTTGTGTTGGGTGGGAATCTTGGCGGCGGGGTATTTCAGGGGAGTTGCCGATAGATAAAGATTTGATGACAGCGGAACTTTTTTACTTCCAAACGAAATAAGGCAAAAAGCCTGTACTAGAGCGGTCGGCGGGGTATTTGGGGGAAAACGAAACCCTGTAGCCGCTAGCGAAGCCTGCGATCGAGCGCGAAGCGGTCGCGCTCTTGAGGACCTTGAGGCTTCAGCGACTACGGGAGGATTGTCGGGTGAAATCAGGCGTTGCGCTTGCGCTCGGCGGCCAGGCGTTCGGCCAGCGCATCGATATCGGCGATGGGCGCTTGCGGCATCTTGCGCAAGGTGGCCTGCATCAGGCGCATCTGCCGCAGGAAACGCCGGCAATTGGGGCAGAACAACAGGTGATGGCGCTGGATCAGGCGCTGGCGAAAGCTCAGCTGACCATCAAGATAGTCGCTGGAACGTGCCACTTGTTCCTTGCAGGTCAGCATTGGCCGGTCTCCTCGAAGTGCTCCACCGTGGCAAAAATCTTCAGCCGCGCCCGGTGCAGCAGCACCCGGACATTGGAGAGGGAAATGTCCAGAAGATTACAGATCTCCTCCAGCTCCAGGCCCTGGCGCTCGCGCAGGGTCAACACGCTGCCTTGCAGTTCCGACAGGCTCAGCAAAGTGTGCTCCAGGCATTCGCGCAGTTCGGCCTCGGTAAGCAGGGCTTCCGGGGTGTCGGCGTGCCAGGCGAACGGCGCCACCAACCAGTGCCCGTCAGAGGAAGAAAAACGCTCGTCGCCGATGGTGCCGTGGGGTGCCGGCAAGTCATCCAGCAGGACTTCCCGACGATTCTGTTTGTAGCGGCTTTTCGCCGAGTTGGCGGTGATGGTCAGCAGCCAGGTCTTGAGGCTGGAGCGCCCCTGGAAACCGGCCAGGTTGCGCACCACCGACAGCCAGGCATCCTGCACCACTTCGTCGGCGTGGCGCTGGCCGACAATGGCGTAGGCCACGGCGCGCATGGCACTCTGGTAGGTGCCGACCAGTTCCTTGTAGGCCTTTTGCTCACCGGCCAACAGGCGTTCAAGCAGTTGCGTGTCGTCAGCTGCGGACATTCATGCCTCGTAATCGGAATCCAGGATCGCAACCGCTGAAGCAGCGGCTGCGATCCATAAGACTGTCAACGCTTGCGCAGAAGCACACTGCCAATCGAATAACCGGCGCCGAACGAGCTGAGCACCGCCAGCGAGCCGCTGCTCAGGTCGTCCTGATTCTTGTGGAACGCGATCACCGAACCGGCCGAACTGGTGTTGGCATAGGTGTCGAGAATCACCGGTGCTTCTTCTTCGGTGGCCTCGCGGCCCAGCAGCTTCTTGACGATCAGGTGGTTCATGCTGAGGTTGGCCTGGTGCAGCCAGAAACGCTTCACGTCGCTGACGTTCAGCTGGTTTTCCTGCAGGTGCTCGGCAATCAGTTCCGCCACCATCGGGCAGACGTCGCGGAACACCTTGCGGCCTTCCTGCACGAAGAGTTTGTCCGGCGCGCCGATACCCTCTTCCGCGGCGCGGTTGAGGAAGCCGAAGTTGTTGCGGATGTTGTTGGAGAACTTGGTCAGCAGCTTGGTGCTGATGATGTCGAACTGGTACGGCGAGGTGGCCAGGTCAGCCCGTTCGATGATCACCGCGGTGGCCGCGTCGCCGAAGATGAAGTGGCTGTCGCGGTCACGGAAGTTCAGGTGGCCGGTGCAGACTTCCGGGTTGACCATCAGGATCGCCCGGGCCTGGCCCAGTTGCACGCTGTTGCAGGCCGCCTGGATGCCGAAGGTGGCCGAGGAGCAGGCCACGTTCATGTCGAAACCGAAACCTTCGATGCCCAGGGCTTCCTGGACTTCGATGGCGATGGCCGGGTAGGCGCGTTGCAGGTTGGAGCAGGCGACGATCACCCCGTCGATGTCCGCGGCGGTCTTGCCGGCGCGTTGCAGGGCCTGCTCGGCGGCGCCGATAGCCATCTGGCAGAGCACCGACCATTCGTCGTTGGAACGCTCGGGCAGGCGCGGGGCCATGCGCTGCGGATCGAGGATGCCGTCCTTGTCCATGACAAAGCGGCTTTTGATGCCGGAGGCCTTCTCGATGAAGGCCGCGCTGGATTCGGTCAGGGCCTGAACGTCGCCGCGCTCGATCGCTTGCGCGTTGTCGGCGTTGAACTGATGCACGTAGGTGTTGAAAGACTCCACCAGCTCTTCGTTGGAGATGCTGTTGGCCGGGGTGTACAGGCCAGTGCCGCTGATGACGACGTTATGCACGGTCGTTCCTCTATTCTGTTCAGGCAGAAGGTATTGGCACCGTCGTACCAAACCGTAAATGGTCTATCCCGACTGGCGGAATAGGACCTGACATCGCTTTATTCCGCTTTGCCCGGGCGGCGAACGCTCAAAACCGCGGGGCCGGCATTTATAACGGCGAAGTTTGCCATAAACGCCGGCGTTTAGCCCCATCGGCAAGCGTAATCGGCGCAACATCGCCGATCCTGTAGCCGCTGGCGAAGCCTGCGATCGAGCGCGAAGCGGTCGCGCTCTTGAGGCCCTCGAGGCCCCTGCGGGGCCTTACGCAGCCTGCGGCAGCGGCTACAGCGCATCAGGCTTCCACCTGGCTCCACTGCTTGTTCAGGCGCTTGTCGGAAATCGGCGCCTTGGTGCCCAATTGCTGGGCGAACAGCGACACCCGGTACTCCTCCAGCCACCAGCGGTACAGCTCCAGCTGCGGGTCGCGCTTGCCTTCCTGGGCATGTTTGCTCGCCCGCGCCTGGTACTGGTTCCACAGGCCGGCCAGTTCGGTGCTCCAGACCCGGTCCTTCTGCACCTGGCTGCCGAGCTTCTCAAAGCGCAGCTCCACGGCCTTGAGGTAACGCGGCAGTTCCTTGAGCCACTGCGCCGGGGTCTCGCGGACAAACCCCGGGTACACCAGATGGCTTAGCTGCGACTTGATGTCGTTCAGCGCCACCGCCTGGGCCAGGTCGATCTTGCCCTTGAAGCGCTTTTGCAGGCCATGCCAGAGCTTGAGGATCTCCAGGGTCAGGCGCGCCAGGCGCTCGGCGTGCTCGGTCCAGCTGCCGCGCTTGCGCTCGGCCAGCGAGGCCAGGCCGGCGCCATCGCGCGGCAGGCTGTCCTCGCCTTCCAGCACGCAGCTGTCGAGGCTGGCCAGCAGGATGTCTTCCACCAGGGCATCGACACGCCCCAGTTCGCGATACAGCAGGCCCAGCTCGGTCAGCCCCGGCAGCTTGTTGCGCAGGAACTTGGCCGGCTCGGCCAGCTGTTGCAGCAGCAGGCGCTGCAAGGCGCGGCGATGCTGGAACTCGGCTTCGGCCGGGGTCGAGAAACGCCCTTCCTTGACCGTGCCACCCTCTTCCACCAGCGCCGGATACACCGTCATCGACAGCCCGGCGATCTTCTGCTGGGTTTTCTCCGCCACCGCGGCGAACACCTTGGCTTCCACCGGCTGCTGGCTTTTCGCGGTTTGCGGCACGGCCAGGGCGGCCTGGCTGGCCTCGGCGAAACGCGCGGTCAGCTCGGCCAGGTCGCGGCCTTCGCCGAGGAACTTGCCCTGGGCATCGACGATTTCCAGGTTCATCCGCAGGTGGCCTTCCACCTGTTGCGCCGACTCGGCCCAGGCCTCGTCGCTGACCCGCGCCCCGGTCATGCGCAGCAGTTCGCGGCCCAGGGCCTGGGGCAGCGAGCCCTGGGCGAAATCGATACGTGCCAGGGCCGCCTTGACGAAGTCCGGCACCGGTACGAAGTTCTTGCGCAGCGCCTTGGGCAGGTTGCGCACCAGGGCGATGCACTTGGCCTCCACCAGCCCCGGCACCAGCCATTCCAGGCGCTCGGCAGGCAAGGCCGGCAGCAGCGGCGCCGGCACCCGCAGGGTCACGCCGTCCCGTGGATGGTTGGGCTCGAAGTGGTAACTCAGGGCCAGTTCCAGATCGCCGATCTGCAAGGTGTCCGGGTACTGCATGGCGGTGACTTCGCTGGCCTCGCGGGCCAGCACGTCTTCCTCGCGCATGATCAGCAACTGCGGGTCTTTCTGGCTGTGCACCCGGTACCAGCTGTCGAAGGTCGCGGTCTGGTGGATCTCCGCCGGCAGGCGCGCGTCGTAGAAGGCGAACAGAGTTTCCTCGTCGGCGAGGATGTCGCGGCGCCGGGCCTTGGCTTCCAGTTCGTCGAGCTGCTCCAGCAGCCGCGTATTAGCGCTCAGGCACTTGGCTTTCGACTGGATTTCGCCACGCACCAGGCCCTCGCGGATAAACAGCTCGCGCGACACCAGCGGGTCCACCGGGCCGTAATGCACCGGGCGACGACCGACCACGATCAGGCCGAACAGGGTGATCTGCTCGTAGGCCACCACCTGCCCGCGCTTCTTCTCCCAATGGGGTTCGAAGTGGTTTTTCTTGATCAGGTGCCCGGCTAGCGGCTCGATCCAGTCGGCGTCGATCTTCGCCACCATGCGCGCGTAGAGCTTGGTGGTTTCCACCAGTTCGGCGGTCATCAGCCATTGCGGGCGCTTCTTGCCGATCCCCGACGACGGGTGAATCCAGAAGCGCCGCTGGCGGGCGCCGAGGTAATCGCCTTCCTCGGTCTTCTGGCCGATCTGGCTCAGCAGGCCGACCAGTACTGCCTTGTGCAGCTTCGGGTAATCGGCCGGCTCCTTGTTCAGGCTCAGTTGCAGGTCGCGGCAGATCAGGCTCAGTTGGCGATGGGAGTCGCGCCACTCGCGCAGGCGCAAGTAGTTGAGGAAATTCTTGCGGCACCAGTTACGCAACGGGCTGGCGGTCAGCGCCTGGCGCTGCTCTTCGAAGCCGCGCCACAGATTGACCAGCCCGGCGAAATCCGAGTCGGCGTCCTTCCATTGCGCATGGGCCTGGTCGGCCGCCTGCTGGCGCTCCGGCGGCCGCTCGCGCGGGTCCTGGATCGACATGGCGCTGGCGACGATCAGCACTTCCTGCAGGCTGCCCAGCTTTGCCGCTTCCAGCAGCATGCGGCCCATGCGCGGGTCCACCGGCAGCCGTGCCAACTGGCGGCCCAGCGGCGTCAGCTGGCTGTTGCGGTCCACCGCCGAGAGTTCTTGCAACAGGTTGAAACCGTCGCTGATGGCCTTGCCATCCGGCGGTTCGATAAAGGGGAACGCGGTGATTTCACCGAGACGCAGATGGAGCATCTGCAGGATCACCGCCGCCAGGTTGGTGCGCAGGATTTCCGGGTCGGTGAATTCCGGACGGCCGTTGAAATCCTCTTCGCTGTACAGGCGCACGCAGATGCCCGGCTCGACCCGGCCGCAGCGGCCTTTGCGCTGGTTGGCGCTGGCCTGGGAAATCGCCTCGATGGGCAGGCGCTGGACCTTGGCCCGGTAGCTGTAGCGGCTGATGCGCGCGGTGCCGCTGTCGATCACGTAGCGGATGCCCGGCACGGTCAGCGAGGTCTCGGCGACGTTGGTCGCCAGCACTACCCTGCGGCCCGGATGCGACTGGAAAATCCGCTGCTGCTCGGCCGGCGACAGGCGCGCGTACAGCGGCAGGATCTCGGTGTGCTTGAGCTGGGCCTTGCGCAGCATTTCGGCGGCGTCGCGAATCTCCCGCTCGCCCGGCAGGAACACCAGCACGTCACCCGGGCTGCGGCGCTCGCTGCGCTCATGGGCGGCGATTTCATCGAGGGTGGCGAGGATCGCCTGGTCCACCGTCAGGTCGTCCTCGACCCGGTTGCCCTCTTCGTCCTGCTCCAGGGTCAGCGGGCGATACCAGGTTTCCACCGGGAAGGTACGGCCGGAGACCTCGACGATCGGCGCGTCGTCGAAGTGCTTGGAGAAGCGCTCCAGGTCGATGGTCGCCGAAGTGATGATGACCTTGAGGTCCGGACGCCGCGGCAGCAGGGTCTTCAGGTAGCCCAACAGGAAGTCGATGTTCAGGCTGCGCTCGTGGGCTTCGTCGACGATGATCGTGTCGTAGCGTTCCAGGTAGCGGTCGTTCTGGGTTTCCGCCAGCAGGATGCCGTCGGTCATCAGCTTGATCAGGGTGTTGGAATCGCTCTGATCTTCGAAGCGCACCTGATACCCCACCAGGGCACCCAGCGGCGTCGCCAGCTCTTCGGCGACCCGGCTGGCCACGCTGCGCGCGGCGATCCGCCGGGGCTGGGTGTGACCGATCAGGCCGTGCTGGCCGCGACCGATTTCCAGGCAGATCTTCGGCAACTGGGTGGTTTTGCCCGAGCCGGTTTCGCCAGCGATGATCAGCACCTGGTGCTTTTGCAACGCCGCCTTGATCTCGTCGCGCTTGGCGGCGATCGGCAGGCTGTCGTCGTAGCGAATCGACGGCACGCTGGCGCGCCGCGTCAGCACCTGGGCGCAGGACGCCTGCATGCGCTCGACCCACTGCGCAAGCTTGGCCTCGTCGGGCTTCTTGCGCAGCTCAAGCAGCTGCCGACGCAACCGGTGGCGGTCGGCAAGTATGGCGTGGTCGAGGTTTTTCAGCAGTTGGTCGATTGCAGGCGATTCGGAAGTCATCGGGTACGCAAGGGTCGTCTTAATTTATGCAGGGGGCGGATTGTCGCAGATTTAACGAGCGAACGAGATCCTTGTAGCCGCTGGCGTAGCCTGCGTTCGGCTGCGAAGCAGTCGTAAAACCTGCTTCCCGAGTATTGCTGATGTACCGCGAGCAGCGGTTTTGCGAGGACTTCGTCCTCGGACGCAGGCTTCGCCAGCGGCTACAGAGGCGCGCGGTGCAGGCCTATTCGTTGTCCCGGTCCTTGCGCCGGTACGGGAACACATCGATCACCTTGCCGGCGCGAATGGCGTCCTGCAGGCCTTTCCAGTAATCGGCGTTGTACAACTCGCCGTGCAACTGGTCGAACAGCTTGCGCTGCCCGGCGTCGGCGAACAGGAACGGTGGGAACTCCTCGGGGAACACGTCCAGCGGGCCGATGGAATACCAGGGCTCGGAGGCCATCTCGTCCTCCGGGGTTCGCGGCGCCGGGATGTGGCGGAAGTTGGCTTCGGTGAGGAAGCAGATCTCGTCGTAGTCGTAGAACACCACCCGGCCATGGCGGGTGACGCCGAAGTTCTTCAGCAGCATGTCGCCGGGAAAGATGTTGGCCGCGGCCAGTTGCTTGATCGCCAGGCCGTAGTCCTCCAGCGCCTCGCGCACCTGGGCCGGGTTGGCGTGGTCCAGGTAAAGGTTGAGCGGGGTCATGCGCCGCTCAGTCCAGCAGTGACGGATCAGCACCGTATCGCCTTCCACCGACACCGTGGACGGCGCGACTTCCAACAGTTCCTCCAGGCACGCGGGGTCGAACTTGCCCAGGGGAAAGCGGAAATCGGCGAACTCCTGGGTATCGGCCATGCGCCCGACCCGGTCGACGCTTTTCACCAGGCGGTACTTCTCGATCACCGTGGCGCGGTCGACGTTTTTCGACGGCGAGAAGCGGTCCTTGATGATCTTGAACACGGTGTTGAAGCCCGGCAGGGTGAACACGCTCATGACCATGCCGCGCACGCCCGGGGCCATGATGAACTGATCGTCGGTGTTGGCCAGGTGGTTGATCAGCGCCCGGTAGAACTCGGACTTGCCGTGCTTGTAGAAACCGATGGAGGTGTACAGCTCGGCGATGTGCTTGCCCGGCAGGATGCGCTTGAGGAAACCGATGAACTCCGCCGGCACCGGCACGTCGACCATGAAATAGGAGCGGGTGAAGGAAAAGATGATCGACACATCGGCTTCGTCGGTGATCAGCGCGTCGATCTGGATGCCCCGCCCTTCGCGGTGCAGCAGCGGAATCACCAGCGGCCACTGCTCGTCGTGGGTGTAGATGCGGCCCACCAGGTAGGCGCCCTTGTTGCGGTACAACACCGAGGAAAACAACTCCACCGCCAGCTCCGGGTCCTTGCACACCCAGTCCGGCAGGTTCTCCCGCAGCTGCGACTCCAGGCGCCGCAGGTCGCCAGGCAGATCGGCATAGGCCTCGCTGAAGCTGTAGTCGACGAAGATCTGTTCGAGCATCGTCGACAGATGACCTTGCGGCCGGTAGGTGCGGGTCTGCGCGGCCCGGGCGCGGCGCAGGCTCGGCCGCGTGGTGTGGATGAACATGCAGCCGTCGCTGATCAGGTCATGGCTGAACAGGCCGCAGAAGGCCGAGTTGTACCAGGTCTCGGACAGCTCATCGTCGAAGCGCAAGTCGATCAGGCTGATATAGGCGCTTTTCACCAGCGGCCACTGATTGACGTCGAGCAGGGTCTCCAGGTCGAAGGTCGTACGCAGCCGCTGCACGGTCTCGCTGACCTTTTCCTCGTACAGGTTGATCCGTGCCGCCGAGGCGGTCTGCGCCTCCTGCCACTGCGCCTGCTCGAAGCGCGCCCGGGCACCGTCGGTGATCTGGCGAAAGTGCTCGCGGTAATCGTCGAAGCCATCGAGGATCGTTCGAGCGATATCGGCGGCGGGCCATTTCTGCGGCATGGTGAGACCTCTGCGGGAATTCGGAAAGGCCTGAGCTTAGCCAGTGAACCGGGTGCAGGAGAAGTGCAATTTTCCACAGATAGCGAAGGCGGCCGCCAATTCAACCGCAAGATAGCGATTGCCCGCGCCCCGTCTCTCGGCAACACTCTCGCCCTGCTGAAAAAAGGGCCGTTGAACAGCCTATTAAAGGAGTTGCGCCGTGAGACTTGTCGATACCCTGCGTTTGTTGTCCCTGGCCGCGATCTGGGGTGCGAGTTTTCTGTTCATGCGCATCATCGCTCCTGTGATCGGCAGCATTCCCACGGCATTCTTTCGTGTCTCCATCGCCGCCACCGGCCTGCTGGTGATCCTCGCGCTGATGCGCATCAGCTGGGACTTCCAGGGCAAGTTCAAGACCGTGCTGCTGCTCGGGGTAATCAACTCCGGCATCCCCGCCACTATGTATTCGGTGGCGGCCCTGGTGCTGCCGGCCGGTTATTCGGCGATCTTCAATGCCACCACGCCGTTGATGGGCGTACTGATCGGCGGGCTGTTCTTCCATGAAAAACTGACCCCGCCAAAAATCGCCGGGGTCAGCCTGGGCCTGTTCGGCGTGGGTATCCTGACCCGCGCCGGCCCCATGGCATTCGACCTGGAACTGCTGCTGGGCGCGCTGGCCTGCCTGCTCGCCACCACCTGCTACGGCTTCGCCGGCTTCCTCGCGCGACGCTGGCTGGACCAGGCCGGCGGCCTCGACAGTCGCCTCTCGGCCCTGGGCAGCATGCTCGGTGCCAGCCTGTTCCTGCTGCCGGTCTTCGCCTACAGCGCCATCAGCCAGCCGCCCGCCAGCTGGGGCGGCTGGAACGTCTGGCTGTCGTTGCTGGGCCTGGGCCTGGCCTGCACCGCCTTCGCCTACATCCTGTATTTCCGCCTGCTGAGCTCGATCGGCCCGGTCAAGTCCATGACCGTGACCTTCATGATCCCGCCGTTCGGGGTGCTGTGGGGCGCGTTGCTGCTGGACGAGCCGCTGTCCATGGCTCACCTGTATGGCGGCGTGCTGATCGCCGCGGCCTTGTGGCTGGTCCTCAAGCCAGGGGCCCGGGTCGCCTCGCCCCGGGAACTGGCGGATCGCTGATCGCGTCGATTCCCCGGCATTGCGAGCGGTCCTGAAATATGGGCGCGCTCGCCACTTGCATGACAGTTTCGATCAGGCTTGAGCGGAATCGAACTGCCTATCGGACACCGTAACTTCCGCCCTTCGGCAAAAGAACTTAAAACAATAAAAAATCATCGCCTTCTAAAAACAAATACTGCTCTCTCAACAAAAACATCCCCTCAAGCAAAAAAACCATTACCCCGTCGTCTTTATTTTTTACCCCCCTTCTTTCACCCCCTCGTCCAAACCCCATAAAACTTGAACACAATTCGCAAAAAAAGCCCGCACCAGACAGTTCCACTGATAACAACAACGAACTAACCATAACCAACAAAGATTATTCTCGATCACCATAAAGATATTTCTGAAAAGCTTCAAAAAAGTTCCAAACCTCTCTCCCCACGTATATTCCCGCCTTCTTCTTTATTAAGTTACCGGCCCGCTCACAACTTCCCCGGACAACTTGATCAGTTATTCAACGCTTATGAACAGATCACTCAGGCCGCACTGTTACAGCACCGGCCCTACTGCACTTCATAGCCAGAAAACTCCTCTCCCGGCCAAAAGGCGCTTCGCGCTTCCGTGCGGCCATCGAACGCTTTCAACCCCCGGCGCGCGCCGCTGATCCATAGCGCACTCAACGCCATCTCCACCCCTCCGACCACACAGGCACCGCCTTGGAAAAGAAAACCATGACACCCCACAGCTTCAGACCCTCCAGCACCGCGCTCGCCGTCGCCCTGGCGTTGAGCTCCTTCGCCCCGGCCGTACTCGCTACGACGAACTGGACCGGAGACGCCCATCACATTGCCTATGACCAGGACGGCAACCCCTATCGCGTCGACGACAGCAACGCCTGGGAAAACAGTGGCAACTGGAGCAACGGCGCTCCTGCCAGCGATGAGGCGGTCAACATCGACCGGCCGCTCGCCGGGCGCAACAACCAGGTCGCGCAACTGGACAGTGCACGAACGGTCGGCAGCCTGAACGTCGGTACCGCCAACAATGGCCTGGGCCAGTTGAATGTCGGCGCCAACGGCAAGCTGAACATCGGTGACAGCTTCACCCTGGGCACCGTCCAAGGCGCCACGGGCAAGGCCACCTTCAACAACGGCGCGACAGTGAACACCGGCGGCGACCTGATCGTCGGCAAAGGCGGATCGGCCGACCTGACCCTCAAAGACGGCTCCAAGGCCCGCTCCCAGGGCGATACCCTGATTGGCGCAGACCGCGGTGCCTCCGGCACCTTTATCGTCGACAGCGGCTCGACGCTGACCAGCGACAAGCGGCTGGTAGTCGGCGGTGCCGGCAACGGCACCCTGCAAATCAAGAACGGCGGCCAGGTAGAGAGCCAGGACAGCATCATCGCCGCCGACCTGGGCTCCAATGGCAGCGCCAGCCTCGATGGCGCCGACAGCCTGTGGAAGACCCTCGGCGACATGATCGTCGGCCAGGCGGGCAACGGCTCGCTGTCGCTCACCAACGGGGCCAAGGTGCAGAACGGTGGCAACACCGTCCTCGGCGCACTCCGGGGCGGCAGCGGTACGGTCAGCGTCGACAACGGCACGCTGTCCACCGACAAGACCCTGATCGTCGGCGGCGCCGGCAACGGCACCCTGCAAATCAAGAACGGCGGCCAGGTCACCAGCCAGGACAGCATCATCGCCGCCGACCTGGGCGCCAATGGCAGCGCCAGCCTCGATGGCGCCGACAGCCTGTGGAAGACCCTCGGCGACATGATCGTCGGCCAATCCGGCAACGGCTCGCTGTCGCTCACCAACGGGGCCAAGGTGCAGAACGGTGGCAACACCGTCCTCGGCGCACACAAAGGCTCAAGCGGTACGCTCAGCGTCGACAACGGCACGCTGTCCACCGACAAGACCCTGATCGTCGGCGGCGCCGGCAACGGCACCCTGGAGATCAAGAATGGCGGTCAGGTAAACAGCCAGGACGGCATCATCGGTGCCAACCAGGGCGCCAATGGCAGCGCCAGCATCGACGGCGCGGGCAGCCTCTGGGAAACCCTCGGCGACCTGACCGTGGGCCAGGGCGGTAACGCCAGCCTGGTGCTCGCCAACCAGGGCGTGGCCAAAGTCGGTAGCGGCACCCTGCGGATCGCCGCCGACAGCACCTCCAATGCCGCTCTTTATGTGGGAGCGACTAGCGACAAAGCCGCCGACGCCAAGGGCGCGGGCAAGCTGGAAGCCAAACGCGTGGTCTTCGGCCAGGGCCAGGGCCTGGTCCAGTTCAACCACAACGACCGTGACTACCAGTTCGATGCCGGATTCGAAGGTCAGGGCCGCATCAATCACATCGCCGGGCAGACCGTGTTCAACGGTGACTCCAGCCGCTTCACCGGCCAGTTGAATGTCAAAGGCGGCGAACTGCTGCTGAACAACGTCATGGCCGGGCAAGTACAGGTCGACAAGAACGCCAGCCTGCACATCGGTGCCTTCAACGGCAGCCAAGGCGAAGTGCTCAGCGATATCGGCAACGATGGCCAGGTGGTGCTCGATCGCAACAACCAGTACCAGTACGACCACGTCATCTACGGCAGCGGCTCGGTCGAGCAGCGCGGCACGGGGACCACCGTGCTCAGCGGCGAAAACACCTACAAGGGCGGCACGCTGATCAGCAACGGCACCCTGCAACTGGGTGCCGGTGCGAACGGCGGCAACAGCGGCTCGATTCTTGGCGACGTGCAGATCGACGCGCCCGGCAGCCTGGTGTTCAACCGTGCCAACGGCTACACCTTCGGCGGCGCCCTCTCCGGCACCGGTACGCTCTATAAGCGCGGCGCCGGGCGCACCGAGCTGAGCGGCGACAGTTCTGCCTTCCACGGCCGCAGCCTCGTCGAATCGGGCATCCTCGCCGTCAACGGCAAGCTCGGCGGCTCGACCGACGTGTATGACGGCGCAACCCTGGCCGGCAACGGCCAGGTCGGCAACGTCACCCTGCACAAAGGCGCGACCATCGCCCCCGGCAACTCCATCGGCACCCTGACCCTGGCCGGCGACCTCGACCAGCACAGCGGTTCGACCTTCCATGCCGAACTGCTGAGCACCGGGGCCAACGACCGGCTGCTGGTGAACGGCGCGGCGCGGCTCGAGGACGGCAGCATCATCAAGGCGGACAAACTCGACAGCAAACGCTACGAGCTGGACCGTCGCTACCTGGTGCTGGCGACCGAGAAAGGCCTGAGCGGGCGCTACAAGCTGACGGGCGATACCTGGGTCTCGACCTTCTATGACCTGGTGGACAACTACGACAGCCACAACGCCTACCTGGATGTGCAACAGACGCGCCTGTTCCAGGAAGCCGCCTTCACCCCCAACCAGCGGGCCACGGCCACCGCGGCACAAAGCCTGAAAGGCGCGGCCGTGCCGGCGCTGACGCCACCGGTGCACAACAAGCTGTTCGAGGCCATCGCCTATCTGCCCGATGACCACCAGGCTCGCGATGCCTTCGATCAACTGTCCGGCGAGTTCCACAACTCCACCCGTTCGGCGCTGGTCCAGGACAGCCGCCTGGTTCGCGACGCGGCGAACACCCGCCTGCGCTCGGCGAGCGCCGCCCAGGCCCGTGACACCGCGAGCGACACTCACTCCGGCCTGACCCCGTGGATCACCACGCTGGGCAACTGGGGCGAAGTCAAGGGCGACAGCAATACCGCCAACCTGCGCAGCGACACCAAGGGCTTGCTCACCGGGGTCGATACCGCGGTCGGCGACCGCGGCCATGTCGGCGTGCTGACCGGCTACAGCCGCACCGAACTGAAGAGCTCGTCACGCGACTCCTCGAGCGACAACGACAACATCCACCTGGGTGTCTATGGCGGAACACAGGTCAGCGGCTTCGACCTGCGCGGCGGCATGGCGTACACCTGGAGCCGGATCGACGCCAAGCGTTCGGTGAACTTCGCCGGCTACAGCGACCACCTGAAGTCCAAGCATGACGCCAACACCCTGCAAGCCTTCGGCGAACTGGGCCGGCGCTTCGACCTCAGCCCTTCGGTACAGCTGGAACCCTTCGCCAACCTGGCCTATGTGCAGGTCAAGAGCGAAGGCTTCAAGGAAAGTGGCGGCCCCGCGGCCCTGCGCGCCAAGCACGCGTCGGACGAGCAGACCTTCTCCACCCTGGGTCTGCGCGCCAGCGCCGACAAGCAGCTGGACAACGGCAAGTTGCTCACCGTGTTCGGCAGCGCCGGCTGGAAACACGCCCTGAACGGCATCACACCGTCCAACACCTACCGTTTCGACGGCAGCGATGCGTTCCGTATCGAAGGTGCGGCCTACTCGCGTAATAGTGCAGTGGTCGAAGCCGGAGTGGAAACCCGGGTGACTCCCGAGCTGAGCCTGGGCGCCGCCTACAACGGGCAACTGGGCAGCGGTGCCAGCGAACATGGCCTGAGCCTGAACGCCAGCTACCGCTTCTAACCCCGCCCTGATCACGCAGCGGCGGCCCCGCCGCTGCGTGTTGTGGATTGACCGGCAAGGTACACTTGCCGGTCTTTTTTTTGCCTTTCGTCAAGGCATGCCACCAGCAACAACGGGGGCATCCGTGACGGTCATTCAATACCCGGCGCTCTAGCGCCGGGCATTGGCCTATACCTGACTTATGGCGACGTCAAGGTAATCAGGTACATCCCCGAGTTGACCGGTTTGCCCGCCTCATCGACCAACGCATATTGCTGATCGTAGTAGCGCCCTTCCTTGCCGCTGTCCGTGACCAGCTTGACGTTGACTGGCGATTTGCCGATGGCCGTCACCGAGCTCGATGGGCCGACGCCGTGTACACGAATGTCGTTGCTGCGGGAAAACTGCGGGCACTGGCGAAGACTCAACGCAGCCCCGTCTTGGGCAGTCGAGCTTGGCGTGCAAGGCTCCTCGACGATGCTGCCGTGAAAATAAATCGTTCCCTGGATGCTTTGAGGGGCTGCGGAACAGATTCCACTCAAGCCTAGAAACATGCCGACACCTGCCAAAACCAGCTTGGTACTCATTCTGACTTTCTCCATTGGGCCTGAAGAGTATGTCGTCAGTGTAGAAGAAATCTTTAATTTTTAAGGTTTGTCCTATTCCCAAATAACCAATAAATAGGGTAAAAGCGAATACAAATTAATGGCAATGAGCCATCATTGCTATCGGCCAGCCCTGGCCAATCTGAAGGGTCCGCCCAGGCAAAAAAAGGCGCAGCCCTCGCTCAAGTCGAAAGCTGCGCCCGGCCCTCATGAATCAGCTGTTTTTGCGGAACACGAACACCAACCCGACGATGATCAACAGCATGCCGAGCACGCTCAGCAGTGCCAGCCGATTACCGAAGAACAGGTAGTCCATCACGGCCGTCACCGCCGGCACCAGGTAGAACAGGCTGGTGACATTCACTAGATTGCCGCGAGCGATCAGCCGGTACAGCAGCAAGGTCGCCAGCACCGAGACCACCAGCCCCATCCACAACGCCGGGACGATAAAACCGACGCTGTGCTCGAAGTGGAACGGCTGGAACGGCACGAACAGCACGCACAGCAACAGCCCGGCCAGGTACTGCACCGGCAGGGTGCCCAGCGGGTTGTCGCTGATGCGCTTCTGCATGATCGAGCCCAGGGTCATGCTCACCAGGGCCAACAGGCCGAAGAGCATCCCGGCCAGCGACATGCCGGCCAGGCCGATGCCCTGATAGACCACCATGATCAACCCGGCCAAACCCAGCGCCAGACCGAACATCCGGCTCCAGGAGCGCTGACGCTCCATGATCACCACGGTGAGGATGGGTTGCACTCCCATGATGGTGGCCATCACTCCGGGGGTGACCTTCAGGTCCAGGGCCAGCAGGTAGAAGATCTGGTATGCCCCCAGCAACACCAGCCCGGTGGCCACCGCGTACAGCATCGGCTTGCGTCCGCGGGGCAAACGCAGCTTGAGCAGGGGAATCAACAGCACCAGTCCACACAGGGCGATGGCAAAACGGAACAACAGGAAGGCAAAGGGCGAGGCATGGGCCAGCCCCCATTTGGAGAAGATCGCCCCACTGCTCCAGAGCAGGACGAACAGGCTCGTGGAAGCCGCCGCAAGCGCGGACTTTTTCGATATGAACAACATGAATACCACCTGTAATCAGGCAAATAGCCAACTCAGCCGAGGCTGAAATTCAGTAGCTTTTTCTGGCGGGCGCGGGCAACAGCAGAGGTTGCCGATCAGCCCCGTACGACGACGCCCGGCGGCGATACGACGGCGCACACCGGCGTGCTACTGACAGGTGGGGGGTAATGACTGATCTGCACAGGCTGCGGGTTCCCGCACGGCACGACACCAGCGTTGACCACTGAATCGACTACCGCGTTGATGAGGGAATGAGGCATGTGCTGATCTTTCTGAAGTGGAAGGTGAATCTTCTGATACACCGGGCGCCGACTATAACCAGCGCCCGATATTCATTGCAACGCCTTATCCGAACAGCCAGTAACCCAGGGCGGTCAGGACCACCACCGCCAGCACCGGACGCATGACGCGGTAGAGCTTCGGATTGCGGCGTTTCCATTGCTTGACCACGCCACTGATGCGATCGCTGAAGCGCTTGCTCCAGGCATAGGCCTGGTTGATCCCGCCGACGCGCTCGTCGTCGAGGTTCTGCGGCGCGGTGGCACGCCCCAGCCAGGCGCTGATCCAGCGGTTGATGCGGGTCATCAGCGGGTTGCTCAGCGGACGCTCGATGTCGCAGAACAGAATGACCCGGGTCTTGTCGGTCTCGTTTTTGACCCAGTGCACATAGGTTTCATCGAACATCACGTCTTCGCCATCGCGCCAGGCGTAGACCTGGCCGTCGACGAAAATCCGGCAGTCGTCGGTGTTCGGCGTGGACAGGCCCAGGTGATAGCGCAGGGAACCGGCGAACGGATCGCGGTGCGGGTTCAGATGGCTACCACCGGGCAGCAGGGCGAACATCGCGCCCTTGACGTTGGGAATGCGGCTGACCAGTTCAACGGTCTTCGGGCACAGCAACTCGGCCGACGGCAGCGGTTTGTCGTACCACTTGAGGTAGAAACGCTTCCAGCCCTTCTTGAAGAACGAACCGAAACCGGCGTCGTTGTTCTTCTCGGCGGCGCGGATGTAGCCCTCGTCGAACAAATGCATGGCTTCGTCACGGATCACTTCCCAGTTGTCCTTGAGCACATCCAGCTCGGGGAACTTGCTGCGGTCCAGATAGGGCTTGGAAGGCACGCCGGAAAACAGGTACATCAAGGCGTTATAAGGAGCGAACAGCGCCGAATGGTTGACGAACTGACGCAGCACCGGCAGTCGAGCCTTGCCGCGCAAATGCACGTAGAGAGTACTGCCGATGAATAGCAGCAACACCGCGGACTTGGCGGCAAACGAAAGGCTCATGCAATATCTCCTTGAAATAATTACCGGCGGGGCAGCATTCATCCGGCATGGCAGTCGGCCATGATAAACACTCCTGGCCCCTGGAAAAACCCGCACAAACCGACAATCAGTGTTAACAGTCGTGCAATAAAACGCTGATTAACACACGCCAGCTGAACGCCAGCTGATGCAGGTCAGTACCCATGCAACATGCCCTGCAACGCCTTCGATCGCCGGCAAGCGGGCTCCTGCGGAGCCTGCCGGCGATCACCTTCCCACTGCCTTACTGCTGGTTCTCCTGCTCGGTGAACAGGTCGCTGAACAGCATGCTCGACAGATAACGTTCACCCGAATCCGGCAGCACCACCACTATGGTCTTGCCTTGCATCTCGGGGGTTTCCGCCAGGCGCACCGCCACCGCCATCGCCGCGCCGCAGGAGATGCCACAGAGGATCCCCTCCTCCTGCATCAGGCGCAGGGCCATGGCCTTGGATTCCTCGTCGCTCGCCAGCTCGACCCGGTCGACCATCGACAGGTCGAGATTGCTCGGCACAAAACCGGCACCGATACCCTGGATCTTGTGCGGGCTGGGCTTGATCTCTTCGCCGGCCAGCTTCTGGGTGATCACCGGCGAGACGCTCGGCTCCACCGCCACCGACAGGATAGGTTTGCCCTGGGTCTTCTTGATGTAGCGGGAAACCCCGGTGATGGTGCCGCCGGTGCCGACGCCCGCCACCAGCACGTCCACCGCGCCATCGGTGTCATTCCAGATTTCCGGACCGGTGGTTTTCTCGTGGATCGCCGGGTTGGCCGGGTTATCGAACTGCTGCGGCATGAAGTATTTGTCAGGATCGCTGGCGAGGATTTGCGCGGCTTTCTCGATCGCCCCTTTCATGCCCTTGGCCGGCTCGGTCAGCACCAGTTCGGCCCCCAGGGCCTTGAGCACCTTGCGTCGCTCGATGCTCATAGACGCCGGCATGGTCAGGACCAGCTTATAGCCACGGGCCGCGGCGACGAACGCCAGGCCGATGCCGGTGTTACCCGAGGTCGGCTCGATGATGGTCATGCCCGGCTTGAGTTTGCCGCTGCTTTCCGCGTCCCAGATCATGTTCGCGCCGATCCGGCACTTCACCGAATAACCCGGGTTGCGCCCTTCGATCTTGGCCAGGATGGTGACGCCGCGGGGCGCGATGCGGTTGATCTGCACCAGCGGCGTATTGCCGATGGAATGGGCGTTGTCAACGAAAATGCGGCTCATGGCTGGGTCCTTGTACAGCGTGAAAGGAAGTCTTCAAGGGTATGCCTAGCCCCCATGAGCGTCCAGTCGGGACGAACGTCTGCGATGCCGGGGAGTCAATCGCTATAAGGCACATGGCTGGAGACTCAAGCTCATGAAACGTCGCTACAGTTGGCCCCTGTGGACCCTCGCCGGGGTGCTGGTGCTGCTGGTTGCCCTGCACATCGCCCTGCCCTATCTGGTGCGCGATTACCTCAATGACCGGCTCGCCAACATGGGCGACTACCGTGGCCAGATCGCCGATGTCGACCTGGCCCTGTGGCGCGGTGCCTACCGGATCAACGGCCTGAAAATCGTCAAGGTCGACGGCAAGGTGCCGGTGCCGTTCGTCAATGCACCGCTGGTCGATCTGTCAGTGAGCTGGCGTTCCCTGTGGTACGACCATGCGGTGGTGGCCGAAGTGCAATTCGTCGGGCCGCAGGTCAACTTCGTCGACGGCGCCAACAAAAAGAACTCGCAAACCGGAGAAGGCACCGACTGGCGGGCCCAACTGAACAAACTGCTGCCCATCACCCTCAACGAAGTACAGGTCAGCGACGGCAAGATCAGTTTCCGTAACTTCAACTCCAAACCGCCGGTGAACATGAGCGCCACCCAGGTCAACGCCAGCGCCTACAACCTGACCAACGTGGTCGACACCCAAGGCAAACGCGACGCCCGCCTCGAAGGCAAGGCCCTGCTGCTGGGCCATGCGCCCCTGGAAACCAACGCCACCTTCGACCCACTGAGCGACTTCCAGGACTTCGAGTTCCGCCTGCGCGTGCAGGATATCGAACTCAAGCGCTTGAACGACTTCGCCGCCGCCTATGGCAAATTCGACTTCAACGCCGGCCACGGCGACCTGGTGATCGAAGCCGAAGCCAACAAGGGCCAGCTCACCGGCTATATCAAGCCGCTGCTGCGCGATGTCGATGTGTTCAATTGGCAACAGGATGTCGAGAACAAGGACAAAGGGATATTCCGTTCGATCTGGGAAGCCCTGGTGGGGGTCAGCGAAACCGTGCTGAAAAACCAGGGGAAAAACCAGTTCGCCACCCGGGTCGAACTCAAAGGCAGCGTACATCAGCGTGATATCAGCGCATTCCATGCTTTTTTGCAGATTTTACGCAATGGTTTCATCGAAGCCTTCAATGCCCAGTATGAGCGTCCCAAGCCGTCCACTGACTGAGTCACCACGTGACGCCCCATTCAGAGACTGAATGGGGCGTCTGCGTTCACAGTCGGCCGGGCGGCGCGCTATAGTCGGCCATTCGTGTTTTATTCTTCCGACCTGCTCGATGCACGTCGGCGTTACCGTTCGAGGAATTGCAGATGAAGTTCGAAGGCACCAGCGCGTACGTCGCCACCGATGACCTGAAGCTGGCAGTCAATGCCGCCATCACCCTGGAGCGGCCGCTGCTGGTCAAGGGCGAACCGGGCACCGGCAAGACCATGCTCGCCGAGCAACTGGCCGAGTCCTTCGGTGCCAGGCTGATCACCTGGCACATCAAGTCCACCACCAAGGCTCACCAGGGCCTGTACGAATACGACGCGGTGAGCCGCCTGCGAGACTCGCAGCTGGGCGTGGACAAGGTGCATGACATCCGCAACTACCTGAAGAAGGGCAAGCTGTGGGAGGCCTTCGAATCAGAGGAGCGGGTGATCCTGCTGATCGACGAGATCGACAAGGCCGACATCGAGTTCCCCAACGACCTGTTGCAGGAACTCGACAAGATGGAGTTCTACGTCTACGAAATCGACGAGACCATCAAGGCCAAACAGCGCCCGATCATCATCATTACCTCCAACAACGAGAAAGAGCTGCCGGACGCTTTCCTGCGCCGCTGCTTCTTCCACTACATCGCCTTCCCCGACCGCACCACCCTGCAGAAAATCGTCGACGTGCACTACCCGGACATCAAGAAGGACCTGGTCAGCGAAGCGTTGGATGTGTTCTTCGACGTGCGCAAAGTGCCGGGCCTGAAGAAGAAGCCTTCGACCTCCGAGCTGGTGGACTGGCTCAAGCTGCTGATGGCCGACAACATCGGCGAAGCGGTGCTGCGCGAACGCGATCCGACCAAGGCCATCCCGCCGCTGGCCGGTGCCCTGGTGAAGAACGAGCAGGATGTACAGCTGCTCGAACGCCTGGCATTCATGAGCCGTCGCGGCAGTCGTTAAGAGGCTGATGCCATGTTGCTCAACCTGTTCAATGAAATGCGCGCCGCCAAGGTTCCGGTGTCGGTGCGCGAGCTGCTCGACCTGATCAACGCGCTCAAGCAGCGCGTGACCTTCGCCGACATGGACGAGTTCTATTACCTGTCCCGGGCAATCCTGGTGAAGGACGAACGGCACTTCGACAAGTTCGACCGCGCGTTCGGCGCCTACTTCAACGGCCTGGAAAAACTCGACGACCACCTGCAGGCGCTGATCCCCGAGGATTGGCTGCGCAAGGAGTTCGAACGCTCGCTGAGCGATGAGGAACGGGCGCAGATCCAGTCCCTCGGCGGCCTGGACAAGCTGATCGAAGAGTTCAAGAAGCGCCTGGAAGAACAGAAGGAACGCCATGCCGGCGGCAACAAGTGGATCGGCACCGGCGGCACCAGCCCCTTCGGCTCCGGCGGTTTCAACCCGGAAGGCATCCGCGTCGGCGATGCCGGCAAGCGCCAGGGCAAGGCGGTCAAGGTCTGGGACCAGCGCGAGTACAAGAATCTCGACGACTCGGTGGAACTGGGCACGCGCAATATCAAGGTGGCCCTGCGCCGCCTGCGCAAGTTCGCCCGCCAGGGCGCGGCGGACGAGCTGGACATCGACGGCACCATCGATCACACCGCCCGCGACGCCGGCTTGCTGAACATCCAGATGCGCCCGGAACGGCGCAACAGCATCAAGCTGCTGTTGCTGTTCGATATCGGCGGTTCCATGGATGCCCACGTGAAGATCTGCGAAGAGCTGTTCTCGGCCTGCAAGACCGAGTTCAAGCACCTGGAGTACTACTACTTCCACAACTTCATCTATGAATCGGTGTGGAAGAACAACCTGCGCCGCGGCTCGGAACGCACCTCGACCCAGGACGTGCTGCACAAGTACGGCGCCGACTACAAAGTGATCTTCGTCGGCGACGCCGCCATGGCGCCCTACGAAATCACCCAGGCCGGCGGCAGCGTCGAGCACTGGAACGAAGAAGCCGGTTATGTGTGGATGCAGCGCTTCATGGAGAAGTACAAGAAGCTCATCTGGATCAACCCCTACCCGAAAGACACCTGGGGCTACACCGCCTCGACCAACATCGTGCGCGAACTGATCGAAGACCAGATGTACCCGCTGACCTTGCGCGGCCTGGAAGAAGGGATGCGGTTTCTCTCCAAATAGGATCCCATCCAACGCGATCCCTGTAGCCGCAGCCTGCGGCAGCGGCTACAGGGATCAGGCGAAGCGCCGCAGAAACTCGATCTGCTGCTGATACGCCGTCTCCTGCACCACCGGCGTCAGGCGTACCTCGCTACCCGGCAGGCATTGCGCCAGCCGCGCCAGCGCTAGGGGCGTCAAGGCTCCCAGCCGCGGATACCCGCCAATGGTCTGCCGGTCGTTGAGCAGCACGATCGGCTGGCCGTCCGGCGGCACCTGGATCGCGCCCAGGGGAATGCCCTCGGAGATCATCGGCGCCCCCTGATAACGCAGTGACGGCCCCAGCAGGCGCATGCCCATGCGGTCGGCGCGACTGTCCAGGGCCCAGGCGCTGTTGAAGGCATCGAACAGGCTCTGCCCGCTGAACTGCCCAATCTGCGCCCCGAGAATCACCTCCAGCGGCGCCTTCGATTGCAGGTCCGGCAGTTGCTTGCCCGACAGCACCTTGAGGTTCACCCCTGCCCCGCAATACTCCAGCCACGCGCCCGCGGCCAGTGGCCGGCCGAAGCCGTCGAGCCCGCCCAGTTCCTCGCGGACCACACTGGCGCAACTGCCCAGCACCTTGGGCGCATTGAAACCGCCGGGCGCCGCCAGATAGGCCCGCGCCCCCAGGTACGGCTGGGTGAAACGCAACCGCTGGCCTTTTTGCAGGATAAAGCTGCGCCCCGGGCTGAGCGGACGCTCGTCGATACAGGCCCCCAGGTCGGCGCCCGCCAGTGCCAGCAGGCACAACTCCTCGGCGACCACGCTGAAACCACCCAGGGTGATCTCGATCACCGGCGCATCCAGGGCGTTGCCCAGCAGCCAGTTGGCCCAGGACATCGACACCCAGTCCAGCGCGCCGCCCTGGGTCACGCCCAGGTGCCGCACGCCAAAGCGACCGGCATCCTGCAACAGGCACAAGGGCGTGCTGGCTTCGATCGTCAGGCGGCTCATGCCAGTGCCTCCGGAAGTGGCGTGTCGTCACCGCCCAGGCAGATGAATTCGGCGTGGTCCACCGCGGCGAAACGCACGCTGTCGCCCGGTTGCATCAGGCTGTAGCCATCGCGCTCGCGATCGAACAGGCGGCTCGGTGTGCGCCCGATCAGGTTCCAGCCTCCCGGCGACACCACCGGATAAGCCGCGGTCTGCCGTTCGGCAATGCCCACGCTGCCCGCCGCCACCCGCTTGCGCGGGGTATCCAGGCGCGGCGCGGCCAGCACTTCGTCCACCAGCCCCATAAAGGCGAAACCCGGGGCGAAACCCAGGGCGAACACCTGGTATTCACGCTCGCTGTGGCAACGGATCACCTCGTTCACCGACAGGCCGCTGCGCCGCGACAACAGGCTCAGCTCCGGGCCGACGCTGAGGTCGTACCAGACCGGCAGCACATGGCGCTGGCCGCCGGTGCGCGAATCGGGGGTCAGGTCGGTCAGGGCCAGATCGATCAGTTCCCGCGCCTGGGACGGGCTCAGGGCCCGCAGGTCGTAGTGCACCATCAGCGTGGTATAGGACGGCACCAGATCGATCAACTGCCCGCCGAAGGCCGTCCGCAGGCGCTCGCTGGCAGCGAGCATCCACGGCATGTTGGCCTCGGCGATGGCATCGAACAGGCGCACCATCAGGCAATCGATGGCCACCACTTCAAGGCGTATTTTCATGCTGGCAACTGCGCAAGGGCCGCGCGAATACGCTGCACGGCGGCCACCGAACTGGCGTTGTCGCCGTGCACGCACAGGGTATTGGCCTGCAGGTGCAAGGCGCTGCCGTCACTGGCCAGCAGCGCGTCGCCGCGGGCGATGGTCAAGGCCTGGGCAATGATCTTTTCCGGGTCGTGATGCACCGCCCCCGGCAGTTGCCGCGAAACCAGGTGACCGGCGTTGTCGTAGGCACGGTCGGCGAAGGCTTCGAACCACAGGGTCACGCCGAACTCGTCGCCCAGGGCCTGGGCCGCGCCGTTGTCACGGGTGGCCATCAACATCAGCGGCAGTGTCTTGTCGTAGGCGGCAACCGCCTGGATCACCGCGCGCAGCTGCGCCGGGTTGGCCATCATGTCGTTGTACATGGCGCCATGGGGTTTGACGTAGCTCACCCGAGTGCCCTGGGCCCGGCAGATGCCGTCGAGGGCGCCGATCTGGTAGTGCAGCAGGTCCTGCAGTTCCTGGGCGCCGTAGGCCATGGAACGGCGGCCGAAACCGGCCAGGTCCTGGTACGCCGGGTGCGCACCGATACGCACGCCATTGGCCAGGGCCAGGCTGACGGTCTTGCGCATGATGCTCGGGTCGCCGGCGTGGAAACCGCAGGCGATGTTGGCGCAATCGATGAACGGCATCACCTCGGCATCCAGGCCCATGGTCCAGTTGCCAAAGCTTTCGCCAATGTCGCAATTCAATAACAGGCGGCTCACGGTCAGTGCTCCTGTAGCGTTTGTCATGTTGGCTGCGGGAATCGCGCGGGATGCCCACAGATTATCAGTTAGCGCGCTTCGAGTTGTTTGCCACGGGTTTCCGGCAGGCTCAGGGCCGCCAGGACCACGATGCCGTAGGACACAGCGGCGAAGGTGCCGATGGCCGCGCCCAGCGGGATGTGCTGGCTGAGCAGCCCGATCAGCAGCGGGAACAGGGCCGCCAGCGCCCGGCCGCTGTTGTAGCAGAAGCCCTGGCCCGATCCGCGGATCCGCGTGGGGAACAGCTCCGTCAGGAAGGCGCCCATGCCGCTGAAGATCCCCGAAGCGAAGAAGCCCAGGGGAAAACCCAGCCACAGCATCACCGCGTTGCTCACCGGCATTTGCGTGTACAGCAGGACGATGGTGAACGAGCCGGCGGCGAACAGGACGAAGTTCTTCTTGCGCCCAAGAATATCGGTCAGATAAGCACTGATCACATAGCCCACATAGGAGCCGAAGATCACCATCGCCAGGTAGCCGCCGGTGCTCAGCACGCTCAAGCCCCGCTCGGTCTTGAGGAAGGTCGGCAGCCAAAACGTAATGGCGTAGTAGCCGCCCTGGGCGCCGGCCGCGAGCAGCGACGCGCGCAGGGTGGTGCTGAGAATGCCGGGGGCGAAAATCTCGTAGAAGCGCGAGGGGTTGTCGGGCACTTCCCGGGCCCGGGTTTGCCGGTAGATCTCCGGGTCCTTGACCAGGCGGCGGACGAAAATCACGAAGATCGCCGGCAGGATGCCCAGCAGGAACAAGGCGCGCCAGGCGTCTTCCGGCGGCAGCAGGGAATACATCAGCGCATAGAGCAGTGCCGTGATGCCCCAGCCCAAGGCCCAGCCGGACTGCACCATGCCCACCGCCTTGCCGCGGTTTTCCGCGCGGATCACTTCGCCGATCAGCACCGCGCCGGCGGTCCACTCGCCGCCGAAACCGAAGCCCATCAGGGTCCGGGCGATCAACAGTTGCTCGTAGTTCTGCGCCAGGCCACACAGGAAGGTGAAGAAGGCGAACCAGAGCACGGTCAGTTGCAGGGTGCGCACCCGGCCGATGCGGTCGGACAGGATGCCGGCGATCCAGCCACCCAGGGCGGAAGCCAGCAAGGTGCTGGTGTGGATCAGGCCGGCCTCGGCGGAGCTGATGCCCCACAGCGCAATCAGGGTCGGGATGACGAAGCTGAGCATCTGGGTGTCCATGCCATCCAGGCCGTAACCGGCCTTGCAGCTCCAGAACGTGCGGCGCTCCTGCTGATTGATGTCGCGGTACCAGTCGAAGGGGCCGGCGCGGCCTTTGGCCTTGCTGGCGGCGAGCGTGTCGGGCGCACTCATGGCAAATCTCCACTTTATTAATATTGTTCTGGGTCCCGACGACGCTTATCGTGAGACGCAGCGATTTTTGGCGCCCGCGCCCTGCTCCGTCCAACTAATAAAAACCGCCTCCAGACATAAGAAAAGTTGATCGCATGAACCTCAAGTTTCTTGAAACCTTTGTCTGGGTGGCGCGCCTGAAAAGCTTTCGCCTGACCGCCGACAAACTCTTCACCACCCAGGCATCGATCTCCAGCCGCATCGCCGTGCTCGAGGGCGAACTGGGGGTCAAGCTGTTCCTGCGCGACTCGCGCGGCGTGACCCTGACCCCGGAAGGCCTCAAGGTACTCGACTATGCCGAGCAGATGATGGACACCATGCAGGCACTCAAGCAGTCGATCGAGACCCGTTCGAGCAAGGTCGGGCGGATTCGCATCGGCGTCATGGACACGGTGATCCACACCTGGCTCAGCCCCCTGGTGGCGCGGATGATGGACAGCTACCCCCAGGTGGAAATCGAGCTGGTGGCCGACACCTCGCTGAACCTCTGCGATCAGTTGCAAAAGGGCTTTCTCGACCTGGTGCTGCAAACCGACCTGCTGCGCCAGGAATCCATTCGCAGCCTGGAACTGGCCAGCCACCCGATGGGCTGGATAGTCGCCAGCCACTCGATCTACAACCGCGAGTACGCCAACCTGGCCGAGCTGGCCCGGGAACGCATCATCACCTACTCGAAGAACTCCCTGCCGCACCAGGAGGTGCTGAGCCTGATGCAGGCCAACGGGGTGACCGCGCCACGGCTCAACTGCGTGAACTCGGTGTCGGCCATTACCCGCCTGCTGCGCGACGGTTTCGGCATCGGCGCCTTGCCGCCGGTGCTGGTCAGCGAGGAACTGGCGCGCGGCGAACTGACCCTGCTGGCCATCGACCAGCGCCCGCCGAACCTGCAGGTGGTGGTGTCATGGCGGGTGGGGGTCGAACTGGTGGAAGAGGTGGTGGTGCTGTGCCAGCAAGTGCTGGAGCGTTATGCACAAAAGGTCGGCGAGAACTACATCGTCCTGGCGGGCTGATCCGCCGCGAATGCTTTTGTAGCCGCTGCCGCAGCTGCGATCGCGGGCGCAGCCTGCGTGAACCGGCTCGATGAGCATTTGTGATGCCAGCCATCTTTGCGGTTGCTGCGCAACCGATCGCAGCCTGCGGCAGCGGCTACATCACAAGCCCTTCAAGTCACGCTCTTCGATCGGCCGGCTCTGGCGCAGGCGCTTGCCGCCGAGCACCACCCAGTCAATCAGGCGATACAGGCATTCCAGGCCGAACGACAGCAGCAAGGCGCCGCTCATGGCCCAGATCATCGCTTGCGGGGTCAGCAGGATCTGGTAGCTGTAGCCATTCCAGGTTTCCTGGCGGATATCCGGGTCGGCGGCCAGCACCACTTGCAGCAGGCGGATGTACCACGGGCCCTGCATGGCCTGGAACTGCTTGTCCAGGGCGCGCTGGCGAACCAGCAGATTGCCCAGGCTGTCGGCGTCGCTGCGGAACACCGGATCGTCGCTGGCCCGATAGTGGGCGACCAGCGCCTGCAGATCGCCCTTGAAGAACTGGTTGGCGGTGCCCTGGAACCCCTGAAGACTGGCCTGGGCCTCGATCAGGTGAGCCTCGACACGCTTGGCGTAATCGCCGATGAACCCCGGCACCTGGACGCCGACCAACAGGCCGGCCGCAAACAACACCAGCCGCAGATAACTGAGCAACATAGGGATGTCCTTATTCGGTCTGGCCGTGCAGGACGCATTCACCGCGCCGCCACAGGCTCCATTGGCCCGGCTCGTAGCGAGTCCAGGTTTCGTTTTCGGTCAAAGGTTCGGTGGCGATCACCGTCACCACGTCGTTGGGCGTGGTTTCCGCCTGGAAGTCGACGATCACATCGACATCCTTCAGGCGGGCCGGGCCAAAGGGCGCGCGGCGGGTGATCTGCGCCAGCTTGGTCGAGCAATAGCAGAACAGCCAGTCGCCGTCACTGAGCAGGCAGTTGAACACGCCCTTGCCGCGATATTCGGCGCAGGCGGCCACCAGCGACGGCAGCAGTTCCTCGACTTCCACCGGCTCGGGAAAGGCTTCGCGCACCCGGTTGAGCAGGTCGCAGAAAGCCGCTTCGCTGTCGGTATCGCCCACCGGACGATAGAAACTGGTGGGAGGCTGGAAGTCCGCCAGCTGGCCGTTGTGGGCGAAACACCAGTTGCGCCCCCACAGCTCGCGCACGAACGGATGAGTGTTGGACAGGCAGACCTTGCCGACGTTGGCCTGACGAATGTGGCCGATCACCACTTCGCTCTTGATCGGGTAGCGCTGCACCAGGTTGGCCACTTCCGACTCGCTGCTCGCCGCCGGGTCCTGGAACAGGCGCAGGCCGCGGCCCTCGTAGAAAGCGATGCCCCAGCCGTCGCGATGCGGGCCGGTGCGCCCGCCGCGCTGCATCAGCCCGGTAAAGCTGAACACGATATCGGTCGGTACATTGGCGCTCATGCCCAATAACTCACACATGCTCGGACTCTCGCTTCAATGCGTGTTACAGACGCGGCTCGATCCGCGAACGCTGGGGGTTGCTGGGCACTGGCGGGCGGCCGTAGCGATCGTCGCCGGCACCGCCGAAAGGCTGGTCGTCCGGCTCTTCGGCACGGGCCGCGGCCTTGGCGGCTTCGGCCTGTTCCTGACGGGCCTTGGAGGCGCGCTCGATCGGCCAGCGGATCAGGACGAACACCAGGTAGATGCCGAAGGCGATCACGCCATACATGAACAGGTCGGAGACCGCGCGCCAGGCGTTGTTGCCGACCTTGAACAGCATGTCCAGGGCGGTGATGGCCACGGCCGGGGCGAACATTTCCTTGGCCGGGTCGACCACGGTCGGGCTGAACAGCAGCACCGCCACCAGCACTCGCAGCGGCTCGCGCAGCCAGCGCCACATCCAGCGGGTCAGGCGCATCCACACCAGCAGGCAGCCCAAGGCGGCGAAGGCGTAGAGCCCCCAAGCGATCAGATAGTCGTTCTCGGTCATGGTGTCCATGGCAAGGCAGGCAAAGAGGCGCTTATGATAACGGCTTTTCGCATGCCAGGCTGCACCGCCGTCTGCCGCGCCCTTAATTGTCACCGCCCCGAGAGCCCTTCATGCCCGTATCCGCCCACGTCACCAGCGCCCCGATCGCCCGCAAGGCCGAAGGCCCGGACCCGTACGCCTGGCTCCAGGAGCGCGACACCGATGCCGTGCTCGATTACCTGAAGGCCGAAAACAGCTACCAGGAAGCCGCCCTCGCCGACCAGGCGGCGCTGCGTGAAACCCTGTTCCAGGAAATCAAGGGCCGGATCCTCGAGACCGACCTGTCCCTGCCCTCCCCCTGGGGCCCGTACCTGTATTACACCCGCACCACCGCCGGCGACGAATACGCCCGGCACTACCGCTGCCCGCGCCCGGCCGACGACAGCCTGAGCGTCGACGAAAGCCAGGAACAACTGCTGCTGGACCCCAACGAGCTGGCCAAGGGTGGCTTTTTCTCCCTCGGCGCCTTCAGCATCAGCCCCGACCACCAGCGCCTGGCCTACAGCCTCGATACCAGCGGCGAAGAGGTCTACACCCTGTTCGTCAAGGAGCTGTCCAGCGGCAAGGTCAGCGAACTGGCGTTCGCCGATTGCGACGGCAGCATGACCTGGGCCAACGACAGCCTGACCCTGTTCTTCGGTGAGCTGGACGACACCCACCGCCCGCACAAACTGTTCCGTTATCGCCTGGACGGCACCACCGCCGAAGAGGTGTTCCATGAGCCGGACGGGCGCTTTTTCCTGCATTGCTACCGCTCAAGCTCGGAGAAACAGCTGCTGCTGTCCCTGGGCAGCAAGACCACCAGCGAGGTCTGGGTACTCGACGCGGCGCAGCCGCAGCAGGCCTTTACCTGCCTGGCGCCGCGGGTCGAACACCATGAATACGACGTCGACCACGGTTTGCTCGACGGCCAGTGGACCTGGTTTATCCGCAGCAACCGCGACGGCATCAACTTCGCCCTCTACCAGGCGCCGGACCAGGGCACGGTGCCGGGTGAAGCCGACTGGCAGAACCTGATCCCCCACAGCAATAGCGTGATGCTCGAAGGCCTGAGTCTGAACAGCTCGGCCATGACCCTGAGCCTGCGCGAAGGCGGCCTGCCGATCATCGAGGTGCACCCCGAGGGCCTGCCGGCCTATCGCGTGCAACTGCCGGATGCGGCCTACAGCCTGCATGTGCAAAACAGCCTGGAATTCGTCAGCCAACGCATCCGCCTGCGCTACGAAGCGCTGAACCGTCCGGCGCAGATCCGCCAGCTGGATCTGGCCGGCGGCGCACAGAAAGTGCTCAAGGAAACCCCGGTGCTCGGCGTGTTCGACCCGGACGCCTATGTCAGCCAGCGCCTGTGGGCGACCGCGGCCGACGGCACCCAGGTGCCGATCAGCCTGGTGATCAAGCGCGAAGCCCTGGGCCGGCCGGCACCGCTGTACCTCTACGGCTACGGCGCCTACGGCGAAAGCCTCGACCCGTGGTTCTCCCATGCGCGCCTGAGCCTGCTGGAGCGCGGCGTGGCCTTCGCCATTGCCCACGTGCGTGGCGGCGGCGAGCTGGGCGAAGCCTGGTACCGCGCCGGCAAGCAGGAATACAAGCAGAACACCTTCAGTGACTTCATCGCCTGCGCCGAACACCTGATTGCCCAGGGCCTGACCACTTCCGAGCAGTTGGCCATCAGCGGCGGCAGCGCCGGCGGACTGTTGATCGGTGCGGTGCTCAACCAGCGCCCGGAACTGTTCAAGGCGGCGATCGCCGAGGTGCCGTTCGTCGATGTGCTCAACACCATGCTCGACCCCGAGCTGCCGCTGACCGTCACCGAGTACGACGAATGGGGCAACCCGGAGGAGCCCGAGGTCTACGCGCGGATCAAGGCCTACGCGCCTTATGAGAATGTCGAGGCCAAGGCCTATCCGGCGACCCTGGTGATCGCCGGCTACAACGACAGCCGGGTGCAGTACTGGGAGGCGGCCAAGTGGGTGGCCCGGTTGCGCGCCACCAAGACCGACGACCACCTGCTGCTGCTCAAGACCGAGCTCGGCGCAGGCCACGGCGGGATGAGCGGGCGTTACCAGGGATTGCGTGACGTAGCGCTCGAATATGCATTTGTTTTCAAGATTCTGGGCATTGCCTGAGGAACTCCGGCCGGCGCTCCTGTCTTAACCCAGGACCGCCGGCCCCGAGCTATACCGCACCTGCCCGGGACCGCAACAGACACAAGAAAAAGACCGTGACGACATGCCAGAACCTACCTTGTTGAACAATGAAATCCGCGACTGGCTGATGGACTGCGGATTGTTCGATCAGCTCTTGCCGGCCGACTTCAATGCCGCAGCCGGCTACTTCAGCATCAGCAGCATCGCCCAGGGCCAGGAGATCTTCCGCGAAGGCGATGCCGGCAGCTTCATGTGCATCATCCATTCCGGCCAGGTGGCGGTGCAGAAGACCAACAGCGAAGGCGTGCGCGTGACCATTGCCACCCTGCGCAGCGGTCGGGCCTTTGGCGAGATGGCGGTGCTCGATGGCGAACGGCGTTCGGCCAGTTGCGTGGCCGCCAGCGATTGCCGGTTGCTCAACCTGGGCAAGGACTCGCTGGAGAAAATGCTCAACGACGCGCCGAAGATCGCCGCCAAGATCATCCGCGCCCTCGCCGTGTCACTGTCCAGGCGCCTGCGCATGGCCGACGGGCAGCTGCTGTCGCAACAGGTCTAGCTACCCGGGGTCCTGGTTTTCGTCTCGTTCTGCTGCAACCCTGGCAAGGTCTGGTCCTTCGGCGGCTTGGGCATGTCGATCGGCGGTAGCAATGGCGCACCGCCATGGGCCGTGGCCTTGGGGGTGCTGGGGGGCGTGACCTGCGGATAAGGGGTCGGGGTCGCGGTGCCGGGCGAGCCGGCGGCGGGGACCGGAGTCACGGGCACTGCCTGCAGTTCCTCGGCGTGCACGGCGCTCATCGCGAGCGCCGCACTTAGCAAGAGCGCTGCGCGGGCAATGACCGTTAGAATAGTGCGCTTCATCAATGGCTCCATCGCTATTGTCAGCCCTCAGGCTACTCCCAACCGGGGCGGTTTGCCTTCCTCATTGAGACCCTCATGAAACGTTTCGTTCTGCTGGACACCACCCCGATTCCCGAAAATGGCGGTGCCTTGTGCCTGTTCGAATACGGCGAGGATTTTGTCATCAAGATCCAGGGCGGCGACGGCGGGCAATTGATGAACACCCGCATGCACGGCTCCGAAGACGCCCTGGCGGAGATCCCCTGCCGCAAGGTCGCCGGGCGGCCGAATTCGCGGGTGCTGATCGGCGGCCTGGGCATGGGCTTCACCCTCGCCTCGGCCCTCAAGCACCTGGGCAAGGGCGCCGAAGTGGTGGTCGCCGAGCTGGTGCCGGGGGTGGTCGAATGGAACCGCGGACCGCTCGGGGAGAAATCCGGCCGGCCGCTGCTCGACCCGCGCACGGTGATCCGCCTGGAAGACGTGGCCAAGGTGCTGCAGGCCGAACCCCAGGGGTTCGACGCGATCATGCTCGACGTCGACAACGGCCCCGAAGGCCTGACCCAGAAGGCCAACAGCTGGCTGTACTCCGCCGCCGGGCTGGCGGCCTGCGCCAGGGCCCTGCGGCCCAAGGGTGTGCTGGCCGTGTGGTCGGCCAGTGCCGACAAGCAATACTCCGACAAGCTGCGCAAGGCCGGCTTCAAGGCCGAGCAAGTGCAAGTCTTCGCCCACGGCAACAAGGGCACCCGCCACACCATCTGGATTGCCGAGAAGCTCAAGGCCTGAGCTAAACTGGGCTCATTACCCTCATTAGTCTTTGCATAAAGGTGAACCCATGAGTTCGACCAACACCTCCAAGCTCGACCGCATCCTCGCCGACGCCCAGCGCGACCGCGAGATGGGCTACCGCGACAAGGCCCTGAAGATGTACCCGCACGTCTGTGGGCGCTGCGCCCGCGAGTTCTCCGGCAAGCGCCTGAGCGAGCTGACCGTGCACCACCGCGACCACAACCACGACAACAACCCGCAGGACGGTTCCAACTGGGAACTGCTGTGCCTGTACTGCCACGACAACGAACACTCGCGCTATACCGACCAGCAGTACTTCGGCGAAGGCTCCCTGAGCACGCCGAAAGTCGCCAAGGCCACCCACAACCCCTTCGCCGCGCTGGCGGGGTTGATGAAGAAAGACGACGAATAACGTCCCCACGGCTGTTTTGTCCGGTCCTTTCTTTCGCGAGCAAGCTCGCTCCTACAGCTCTTGCGTACCTCTGTAGAAGCGAGCTTGCTTGCGCTGGCGTCAGCCGGGACGCTGCTATCCACGAGCCTCACGCCCCTCGTCCAATCCCCGTATAATCGCGATTTTTTTCGAAGGCACCCCGCTCGTGGCAAACAAAAGGTACAGCTGCATTGGTTTGTATAACCCCAAGTCACCGGAGAACGTCGGTTCGGTGATGCGCGCCGCCGGTTGCTATGGCGTCGCGTCGGTGTTCTACACCGGCAAGCGCTATGAACGGGCCCGCGACTTCGTCACCGACACCAAGAAGGTCCACCAGGACATCCCGCTGATCGGCATCGACGACCTGAAGAAGATCCTGCCCCTGGGCTGCGTGCCGGTGGCGGTGGAACTGGTGGAAGGCGCCCGCTCGCTGCCGGAGTACACCCACCCGGATCGCGCGCTGTACATCTTCGGCCCGGAAGACGGCTCCCTGGACAAGGACATCCGCGACTGGTGCGAAGACGTGGTCTACATCCCGACCACCGGCTGCATGAACCTCGCCGCCACCGTCAACGTGGTGCTCTACGACCGCCTGGCCAAGGGCAACAACACCCGCTCCGGCCCCAAGTTTTGAACGCTGTTTTGAGCCCTGCTTCGAGTTCGCGGCACATTCGATGGAACAAGCGCCGCGCCAGCGCAGTCAGCTTTATATCCATCCCCCCTGGAGACAGATCATGAGCGACAGCAAACAACTGGAACCCATCGCAACCACCCCTTTCCAGAGCCCGGCGGAGCAGAACGTACAAGGCTGGGAGCGCATCGGCTCGCTGGCCGGCGGCGTGGTGATGGTCGGCAAGGGCCTGCGCCGTGGCGGTGTGTTCGGCCTGATCCAGGTCGCCATCGGCGGGGTCGCCCTGGCCCGTGGCATCACCGGCCACAGCTCGGCGAAAAGCCTGCTGGAGAAGAGCCGCCAGGATATGAATAACGTGCGGGCGAAGATCGAGCGTGCCGGCGCGGAGCTGAAAACCCTCAAGGCCAATGCCGAAGCGGCCACCCGTACCGCGACCGTAACCGGCAACGATTCGTTGAAATCGCCCAAGGCCGGGGTTTGATCGGCGGCCTCGAACGCCGCGTTGAATGAACCGGCGCTATCGCGAGCAAGCTCGCTCCTACAGGGGGTTGCGCAAAACCTGTAGGAGCGAGCTCGCTCGCGATGACCGCAAAGCGGTCGACCCCACTAGCGCAACAAATCGCTGTCGAGCACCTTCGACGAGCCGTCCAGCACGCTCTCGCTGAGCTGGATGAACTCTTTGGTGCTGACACGCTCCAGACGCATCACCGCCCGGGTCACGTCATCCAGCGAACGCTTGTTGCGGGTCTTCAGGCGGATCTCCCGATCCAGTTCCTGCAACAGCAGCACCGCCCTGGCCACCACCGGCGCGTCCACCTGTTCGCCACGCAGGCTGCTGACGCCGTGGCCGCTCTTGGCCAACCGGGTCTCCAGGGCCTGGTAACGCTCGTCGCTCATGCCGCCGGCGCGGCGCATCAACTCTATGGCGTAGTACTCCGCCAGCCCCTCGCCGATCCAGTCGCTGCGCTCGCTGTCATTGATCCGGGCAAAGACCTGGATCACTTCGCGCAGCAGCGGGCTGGTGCCGCTCTCGCTGACCAGCGGCAGGCGGCTGTGCAAGAACAGCGAATCGTGCCCGGCCAGGCTGCCGCGCCACATCGGGTCGGCCGCGCCGACGATCAGCAACTTGGTTGGATGACGGGGAAAGGTTGCCTGGATCTGCGGCCAGACGAAGGTCAGCAGGGTCAGCACATCCATGCGCCGCATGCCCTGCCCTTGCGGCGAGGCCACCGTGACTTCGGTCTCCCCCAGCCGGGTGCGACGACTGCCCAGGGCACCGGCCAGCACCCAGCCGATGGGCCGGTCGAACAGGCGCGCGGGATTATCGATACGGAAACGGTTCTTGCCGATCCGCGGCCAGGCGGTTTCCACGCTTTTCCAGCCCGCGGGCAACTCGAACTCCAGGCGCGACACCAGCTCGATGCCGTCCTGCTGGTCGAGCTTCGCCGCCGGCACCAGCGTGTCGCCACGCAACAAGGCCCAGTGCGGGGTCATGCGGCTGTCGAAGCTGTCCTTCTTCAGGCTGTGGTTGATCCGCACCCGGTAGCTCAGGCTGGCCTTGCCGCCGGCCGGGCGCCATACGCCGCGCTGTACCGCGGGAGGCTTGGCCGCGCCGGACTGCCATTGGCCGTCGGCCTTGAAGTCGCTGTAATCGCCATGCGTGCCCAGGTCGAAATCCAGGCTGCGCACCGCCGCGCCGTCCGCCAGGGTCAGGCGCACCTCGGCCTGGTCGCTCTGCGGCAACAGGCGCACGTGGTAATCCAGATCGACTTTTTTCGCCGCCCACCCCGGCGCACTGAGCACCAGCAGCCAGCCGGCCAGCGCCAGCCTTGCCCCCACAGCCATACACACTCCTTCGTGAAACAACCTTGAACGCGAGCGCGGCGTACCCTCAGCCGGCGCGGAAAATCAGATGATCTTCCCAGTCTTCCTCGGCCACGCTGCCTTCGGCGAGCATCCGTCCGGATTGGGAAATGCGCTCATGGTGCACCGCATCGCGGTCACCGCACACCAGATGGTGCCAGAGCGGCAGGTCCTTGCCCTCGCTGACCAGGCGATAACCGCAGGTCGGCGGCAGCCATTTGAACTCATCGGCCTTACCCGGGGTTAGCTGGATACAATCCGGCACCGAGGCCCGGCGGTTGGCGTAGTCGCTGCACTGACAGGTCTTCAGGTCCAGCAGTTTGCAGGCGATGCGGGTGTAGTAGACGCTGTTGTCTTCTTCATCCTCGAGCTTCTGCAGGCAGCACAGGCCACAACCGTCGCACAACGACTCCCACTCCTCCTGATCGAGTTGTTCGAGGGTTTTGCGGATCCAGAAGGGTTCAACTTTGGCGGCCATGGCTCAGGTAATCGGTATCGGACAGGGAAAAGGCCGCCAGTCTAGTGCCCAAGGCCCCGCGGGCCAAGCGCTGGCGACTGTCGGTAAGGCACTACTTGTCAGGCCGCATGCCGCGCAGTAGCTTTGCCTGTCGCAAAGACCCACGTCCGCGTGCCATTAACGCTCGACCGCGTCGCACCGGTGAATCGCCCAGGGTCAGGACAAACCTCATTGCCCAGTTCAACTGCGCTCGCCGGTTTATCCACCTTTCATTCTCAAACGTAGCCAGGAATCCCTGTCATGAGCGCCAATCCCCGCGTTGCCGAGTACGCCATCCACCCGCAGTTCACCGAGCGCTGGTCGCCGCGCGCCTTCACCGGCGAAGCCATTCCCGAGGAAACCCTGCTGAGCTTCTTCGAAGCCGCGCGCTGGGCGCCGTCGGCCTACAACTCGCAGCCGTGGCGCTTCCTGTATGCGCGCCGCGACACGCCGAACTGGGAACGTTTCCTCGGCCTGCTCAACGAGTTCAACCGTGGCTGGGCGCAGCACGCCTCGGCATTGGTGATCGTGATCTCGAAAACCACCTTCACCGCGCCTGGCGCCAGCGAGGAAACCCCGGCCCTGTGGCACACCTTCGACACCGGTTCGGCCTGGGGCCACTTGGCGCTGCAAGCCAGCATCAGCGGCTGGCACACCCACGGCATGGCCGGGTTCGACCAGGAGCTGACCCGCAAGGAGCTGAAGATTCCAGAAGGTTATGCCCTGCATGCCGCCGTGGCCGTCGGCAAGCTGGGTGACAAGGCGAGCCTCGCCGAATACTTGCAGGCCCGCGAAGAGCCAAGCCCGCGTCGCCCGCTGAGCGAAACCGCGGCCGAAGGCGATTTCAGCCTGTAAACCAGCAACCTGTAGCCGCTGCCGCAGGCTGCGATCGCCCACAACGTGGGCGCAGGATCTTGAGATCGCTGAAGTCCTTCGGACTTATCGCAGCCTTCGGCAGCGGCTACAGAGTCTGTGATTCCCCTCAATACCCGCGGGTGAAATCCACTTCGCCACGCAACGCCGTGTCGGCCTGATAGGCCCGCAGGTTGTCGATGAACAGCTGCGCCATCAGGGTCGGCGAGGTCGGCGCCGAACTGTGACCGGTCAGCAACAGGCCCCAGGCGGTCCAGAACGGATGGCGCTGCGGCAGCGGTTCCTGGCGGCAGACGTCGATCACCGCCCCCGCCAAATGCCCTTCCTTCAAGGCTTCCACCAGATCCGCATCGACCACCGCGACCCCGCGACCGACGTTGATGAACAGGCCGGTCGGCTTGAAACACTTGAACAGCGCCGCGTCGTACAGGTCATGGGTGTGCGGGGTGTTGGGCAGCAGGTTGACCACATAATCCACCTCACCGACCAAACGTCCCAGGTCCGCCAAGGCCGCGACTTCGACAAACGGCGCCTGCTCCCGGGCTTCACTGGCGATGCCGTACAGTTCGACGCCGAACGGCAAGAGAAACTGCGCCACGCTCTGGCCGATATCGCCCGCGCCGACGATCAGCACCTTGCGCCCGGCCAGGCTCTGGCCCGTGCGGTTATCCCACTTGCGCTCGACCTGGCTGACCAGGCGCGCCAAGACTTCGCGCTCGTGACCGAGCATGTAGGTGAGCACGTATTCGGCCATGACCTGGCCGAAGATCCCCACGGCGCGGGTCAGCCGGTAATGGCGTGGCAGGCCGTCGGCGAGCAGCGGCGTGATGCCGGCCCAGGTCGATTGCAGCCACTGCGGCTGGTGGCCCTGGCGCAACAGGGTGGCCAGCAGGTCCGGCTGGCCGAGCCAGACCGGGCAGTCGGCGGCCAGCTTCGACAGCTCGGCGGAATCGCCGCTGGTGAGCACTTCCAGGTCAGGTGCCAGCTGACGCAACAAACGGGCATAAATAGCGTGATCGTGTTCGGCAATCAGAACGCGCATGGTTCAAACCTTACAAAACGGTGCAGGCAGCCACCGACGGAGTATCGCTCCATCGATCGCGGCAGCCGCCAGATAGAATCAGTTCCATTTTCAACGATGCCCCGGACAGGGCATCTACAGGTGTCCGTCAGACCGGATCATTACGGCGCAGCAGCTCTTCGGGCAAGTGCTCGATGTACTCGTCCTCGGCCGGTGGCATCTGCAGGTGGTAACCCTGCTTCTCAAGGTTCTCCAGCACCTGGTGGATGTCCTCGCGCGACAGCTTGCGCTCCGGGCTCAGCACCAGGTCGAAGGCGTGCTGCGGCTTGCCGAACGCCGCCAGCAGGTTTTCCGGCACGCGCTCCAGGGCATCGCTCTTGAGCACATAGAGGTACATCTCGTTCTTGCGCGGGCTTTTGTAGATCGAGCAGATACGTTTCATGGCTGTTCTCCGGCGGTGGCCAGGCTGTCGAGCAGCGCCTGGCCCATCAATTCGCGGCGCCAGCCACGCAGCGAATCGGGCAATTGGTAGGGTCCGTTGGGAAAGCCGCTCTTGAGCAGGCTTTCCAGGGTTTTCTTGCGCAGCATCAGTTCCGGGGCGATACCCAGGCGCTCGGCTTCGACCTGGCCCACGGCGCGTAAGCGCTTGAGCAGGGCCGAGGCTTCCATCGGCAACGGCTCGGGGACGGCCGGCGGCCACTGGTCGGGGCTGACGCTGGCGGCACGCTTGATCAGGCCCAGCAGGAACTCGCCGTCCTGACGCACGGTGCGCGGGTGCATGTCTTCGATTTTCGCCAGGGCGCCGAGGTTGTCCGGCTGGCTCTTGGCCAACGGCCACAGCGAGTGCTCGCGCACGATCCGGTTGCGCGGCAGGTCCCGTGCCCGCGCCTCACGCTCGCGCCAGGCGCAGAGTTCACGCAGCACCGCCAGTTGCGCGCGGGACAGTTTCCAGGCCAGCTTGGCCTCGCGGTAGACCTCATAGGGATCGACTTCGCGGCGCAGGTTGGCCACCAGCTCGGCGCCGTCTTCCAGCACCCAGTTGTATTTGTCCTCAGACAGTTTCGGCCGCAGCCGGGTGAAGACCTCCGCCAGGTGCACGGCGTCTTCGGCGGCGTAGCTGACCTGGGTTTCCGACAGCGGGCGTTGCAGCCAGTCGGAGCGGGTCTCGCCCTTGGGTAACTCGATGCCCAGCACTTCCTGGACCAACCGCGAGTAGCCCATGGAGAAACCCAGGTTCAGGTAGGCGGCCGCCAGTTGCGTGTCGAACAACGGTGCCGGCAGGCTGCCGGTCAGGCGCAGCAGGACTTCGAGGTCCTCGCTACAGGCGTGCACCACCTTGACCACCGCGCTGTTCTCCAGCAAGGCCGCCAGCGGCTGCCAGTCGTCGATGGTCAAGGGGTCGATGAGGTAAGCGCGCTGGCCATCGCCGACCTGCAACAGGCCGGCGATCGGATAGAAGGTGTCGACCCGCATGAATTCGGTGTCGAGGGCGACGAATGGCAGCTTCTGCCACTCGGTGCAGAATTGACCGAGGCTATCGTTGTCGCGAATCCAGTGAATATCGATGGCCACACGGCTCTCCCTTGAAGAATGGCGCGCAGTATATATCGCCCTCGGCGATTTCTGAGCATTCACTCGACAAGAGCCTGCGCGAAATCGGCGCCCGGGCCACAAGAATAGTCCGAACGCCGTCGGCTACCCCTGTTTGCGCAGGACGTAAACCCGCCAGGCGGCGCAGCCGGGAATGAAATCCTGGTGGCTGAGCACTTCGAACCCCGCCCCCTTGAACTCGGCCTCGACCCGCGCCCGGCTGACGTCCATGCGTGGAGCACGCTGCAATTGCAGGGTGTCGTTGCCCTCCAGCCGGTCGCGCATGACTTTCAAGCGACTGTCGATGCGCACCGCGAGGATCACCGAGTCGCGACTGACCCGATGGAATTCGCCCAGCAACGCCAGGCGCGCCTCGCTGCTGGCGACATGGGGGAACAGTTGCAGGCAGACGATGCAGTCCACCGCATTGGCCGACAGGCCGATGCTGAACGACGAACTCTGGAAAGTCCTGACCCGCCTGAGCAGGCTCGCCGGGTGATGGGTCTGGGCGTGGTTGAGCATGTCCTGGGACGGGTCCGCCGCCAGGATCACCCGATTACTGTGCTCGCCCAGCACCGGCCAGAAACGCCCCGCGCCGCACGCAAGATCGAGAATCAGCCCCGGCTCGCCCGCCACCTTCAACGCGCGGCGAACCAGCCACTCGTCGCGCCACAACGACAGGCGCCGCCCCAGCCCGAGCGGGCGCTCGTCGCCACAGACGCGCGCGTGCGCCTGGTCATAACGCCTGGCGAACTCGAGCTCGAGGGGGGATGGAGGGTGCGCGGACATGGATCTGCTGGCTCTTGTAAGTATTGGATGAAAAACAGGTTACCGCCCCGATCGTGAAAAAAAGGTCGAACGCCGATCAAGGCTTCATTGCCGCGCCAACACGCCGTCGACCACGCTACCCCGGCAGCCGGCGAACAGGTCCAGGTCGGGCTGGTAGACCCGGCTGTCGACCTCCAGCAGACCGAGCATCGAGTGGAACAGGTTGTCCTGGCTCAGCGGTTTTTCCCGGCTCAGTTGCAGGCAATGGGTGTCCACCGAGAAGGCCTTCTGATAGCTGTCCGAGAACCAGGCCAGCATCGCCACATGTTTCTGCTGCGACGGCGCGAGCATGTAGGGCGTGCCATGCAGGAACAGGTTGTATTCGCCCAGGGACTCGCCGTGGTCCGACAGATAGAGCATGGCGGTATCGACCTTGTCCTGGTTGCTGCGCAACAGGTCGATCAGGGTCGCCAGCACGTGGTCGGTGTACAGCAGCGTATTGTCGTAGCCATTGACGATGCTCTCGCGGCTGCAATTGTTCAGGGCGTTGCTCTGGCACACCGGGGTGAAGCGCTCGTATTGCTTGGGGTAACGCTTGAAGTATTCCGGCCCGTGGCTGCCCATCTGGTGCAGGACCAGCACAGTGTCCTTGTCCAGGGTATCGATGAAGTGCTGCAGGCCCTGGAGCAGGATCTCGTCGCGGCATTCGCTGTTGGCACAGAGCGCCGGATCCTTGAGGTTGCTGACATCGTCCAGGGTCACCCGGTCGCAGGTGCCCTTGCAGCCGGACTGGTTGTCCCGCCAGATCACCTCGAGCCCGGCGCGCTTGAGCACGTCCAGCAGCCCTTCCTCGTTCTTCGCCTTGCTGGCGTCGTAGTTCTTGCGCCCCATGTTGGAGAACATGCAGGGCACCGAGACCGCGGTCTCGGTGCCGCAGGACAACACGTCGGTAAAGGCGATCAGGCCGTTTTCCTGGCTGAGTTTCGGCGTGGTGTCGCGCTCGTAGCCCAGCACGCCGAAGTTCTCGGCCCGGGCACTTTCGCCGACCACCAGCACCGTCAGCGACTTGCGCGCATGGTTTTGCCAGGTCGGATTGCGCTGGGCATCTTCCCCGATCTTGACGAAGGGCTGGCGCGCCGAAACCACTTGCTCACGCAGGTAACCGATGGAAGCGCCCACGTAGTTGCTCGGCACTATCATCAGGCGCAATTCATGGTGATTGCGAAACAGCGAGGCCAGCCCCTGATAGTTGACCAGGGCTACCCCACCAATGGCCGCCGCGCACATAACGGATACCAGCAACTTGCTCAATAACTCGCGGTGCCAGCGACGATAATTGATCGGGGCTTTCCACAATAACCAGGAAGGCAATACACCCAGCAACAGAATATAAACAAGCAACTTCAGGGAGAGTAAGTCACGCACTTCCGTTGCATTGGTTTCGGCGAAGTTGCGAAACATTCCGGCATCTATCAGCACTCCGTACTGGCTCATGAAATAAGCCACGCCGGCACTGACCATAAACAATAAAACCAGCACCGGCTTAAATATCCGGCGAAACGCCAGCCAGGTCAGGATAAGGTTGAAGGCACAGAAGATCATCACCCCGAAAGCCACGCGCATGGCAATGCCGCGGGTGTCCGAGGCGGTAATGCTAAACAGGTGCTGCCAGAGCACAAAGTTGCAGCCAAGCAATAAAAAGGCGCAGGCAATCAGCGTCACCCATTCGGGACGCAGGGGCTTGATGTTCAGCATGACGATCGACTTGTTCCTTGAAAGAAGTGCGGCGTCAGGCCTGTTATTCAATGACGGCCCACGACAGCACGAACTTTAGGTAGCCGACCATCAACGTTTCGTGAAAAAGAAGCCAACAAATAGTTGGCATAGCCCTTTGCCAAAACTTTTTCGGCAAAAACAATCCGCAACGCCCTGGCGAGCGATGCGCCTTGCCCCGTTCGAGCCTGGCGCAAATAATGAGCCGCCCTCGGCCACTCCCTCGTCATCAAGGATCGACTGCATGAAAGCACGCCTTCTGCTCTGCTCGCTGCTGACCCTCAGCGCCCCGGCCTTTGCCGCGCCAAGCACCTCGCACCTGGATCAGGTCATCGAACGCGGACACCTGAACGTCTGCACCACCGGCGACTACAAGCCCTACACCTACCTGCGCGCGGACGGTGCCTACGAAGGCATCGACATTTCGATGGCGCAGTCCCTGGCGCAAAGCCTGGGGGTCGAGGTGAAGTGGGTGAAGACCACCTGGAAAACCCTGATGCCGGACTTCCTGGCGAATCAGTGCGACATCGCCGTGGGCGGTATTTCCGTGTCCCTGGAGCGACAGAAGAAAGCCTTCTTCAGCGACACCCTGGGCGTCGACGGGAAAATCCCCCTGGTGCGGTGCGCCGACAAGCAGCGCTACCAGACCGTCGAGCAGATCAACCTGCCTTCGGTGCGCCTGATCGAACCGCCGGGAGGCACCAACGAAATCTTCGCCCGGGCCCACCTGCCCAAGGCCAGCCTGACCCTGTTCGCCGACAACGTGACCATTTTCGAGCAACTGCTGGAGAACAAGGCCGACGTGATGATCACCGATGCTTCCGAAGCGCGCTTCCAGCAGAAACTCAAGCCGGGGCTGTGCGCGGTGAACCCCGAGCAGTACCTGCAATACAGTGAAAAAGCCTTCCTGTTGCCACGGGACGATGTCGCCTGGAAAAGCTATGTCGACCAGTGGCTGCACCTGAGCAAGGCCACCGGTTTCTACAGCGGCGTGGTCAATCAGTGGCTGGCGGCGCCCACGCCCTGAGCCGTCAGCCGCTCGCGAAAAGCAGTCGTCAGCAGCTTGCGAAAAGCCTGGCACGCGGCGCTGCGATAAGCGCCCTTGCGCCCCAGCAGCGCCACGCTGCGGGGCGCCAGGGGCGGTTGCAGGATCACCGGCCTCAGGCCCGGCTGCTCCTGGGTGATGGCCAGCGGCAGGATGGTCGCCAGTTGTCCGCGGCGAACGATTTCGACAATGGCGCCGATGGAGTTGGCTTCGATGGCGATGCGCGGCGTCATGCCCTGCTCGCGGCAATAACGGTCGATATGTTGGCGGGTGGCGAAATCGCCGCTGAGCAGCACCAGCGGCTGCCGCTCCAACTCGGCCGCCGTCAGTTCCCGCGGTAGCTCGGGCTGCTGCTCGCGGCTGACCATCAGGCTCAGGCTCTCCTCGAACAACAGCTGGCTGTCGATATCCGGCAGGTGCTGTCCGGCAAAGGCAATGCCCAGGTCCAGGCGGTCTTCGGCCAGGGCCGCTTCCAGTCGGTCCTGGGTCATCTCTTCGAGACTCAGGGCGATCCCCGGATACCGCTGGTTGAAACGGGTCAACAGCGGCCCCGCCAGGTAAGTGATGAAGGTTGGGGTCATGCCCAGGCGCAACGAGCCGCGCCGCAGATCCTGCACGTCATGCATGGCACGCCTGGCGGCCTCGAGGTCCTGCAGGGCCAGCCGCGCATAACGCACATAGGCCTCGCCGGCGTCGGTCAGGCGCACGGTGCGCCCCGAGCGGTCGAACAGCGGCGCGCCGAGGCTGTCCTCCAGTTGCCTGATCTGTTGCGACAGCGTCGGCTGGGACACGTGCAAGGCTTCGGCGGCGCGGGTGAAGTTGCCGTGCTCGGCGACGGCCAGCAGGTAACGGATATGACGTAGCAGCATGGTGTCTCCAGGCCAGGACCGCCAACTATAGGCAGTACTTATGGCCAGCATAACAAGCCGGTCTTGGACGCTATAGCTGAAATTTCCCATCCTTGCGCCATCAGCGATGCAAGGAGAACCACCATGCGGCACATCATCGACGGCTTTCTCAAGTTCCAGCGCGAAGCCTTCCCGAAACGCAGCGAGCTGTTCAAGCAACTGGCCACTACCCAGAATCCCGGCACCCTGTTCGTCACCTGCTCCGACAGCCGGGTAGTGCCGGAACTGCTGACCCAGCAGGAACCGGGCGATCTGTTCGTGATCCGCAACGCCGGCAATATCGTGCCCTCCTACGGGCCGGAACCGGGCGGTGTGTCGGCCACGGTGGAGTACGCGGTGGCCGTGCTCGGGGTCAGCGACATCGTGATCTGCGGGCATTCGGACTGCGGCGCCATGACCGCCATCTCCACCTGCAAATGCCTGGACCATCTGCCGGCGGTGGCCAACTGGCTGCGCCATGCCGAGTCGGCCAAGGTGGTCAATGCCGCCCGCAGCCATGCCTCGGACGAAGCCCGCCTGGATGCCCTGGTGCGGGAAAACGTGATCGCCCAGTTGGCTAACCTGAAGACCCATCCCGCGGTCGCCCTGGCCCTGGAGCAGGGCCGGCTGAACCTGCATGGCTGGGTCTATGACATTGCCAGCGGCGCCATTGCCGCGCTGGATGGCCCAAGCCAGGGCTTCGTGTCCCTGGCCGAACACCCCGACGCCTGCGCCTTGGTCGGTAAACCGCGACACGCGGCTTGAACGCTCTCTTTTCACAAGCCTTTTTCAACGACTCGCTCAATAACCGTTTCACCATCCCAACGAGGAACTCGACATGCTGCAATCCCAATTCGCCCAAGCCCCACGCCTGGCCCTGGCCGACACCATCATCGACGCCAAGGCGCGCAAGAACCTGTCGTGGCAACAGCTCACCGACGGCACCGGCCTGAGCCTGGCGTTCGTCACCGCCGCCCTGCTCGGCCAGCACGCCTTGCCGGCCGCGGCCGCCGACCTGGTCTGCAGCAAGCTCGACCTGGACCAGGACGCCAGCCGCCTGCTGCAAAGCATTCCGTCGCGCGGCAGCATCCCCGGCGGCATCCCCACCGACCCGACCGTGTACCGCTTCTATGAAATGCTCCAGGTCTACGGTTCGACCCTCAAGGCACTGGTCCACGAGCAGTTCGGCGACGGCATCATCAGCGCCATCAACTTCAAGCTCGACATCAAGAAAGTCGAAGACCCGGAGGGCGGTTCCCGTGCGGTGATCACCCTGGATGGCAAGTACCTGCCGACCAAGCCGTTCTGACCGCCCGAGGCCCGCGCACCGTCGCGGGCCTCTGTGGCCGCTGCCGCAGGCTGCGATCCAGTCCGCAGGACTGGCCCGGGTAACGTGGTGCTTCCGGCAGACCGCGTGCGCAGGTTTGGGGGGCTGCTTCGCAGCCCAGCGCAGCCTGCGGCAGCGGCTACAGGTGTTATTTGATTTCTAGATAGTCCTGCACACTTTCTGATTTGCTCCGGCCACGCCCCTCCCCGCCTAATCAGCGCCTGAATTGTTCAAGGTCTGGTTATGGAAAACGTTCGCGCGACAACCCGCCCCGTCTTCTGGCTGATGCTCAGCGTGACGCTGGTGGCCTTGAACCTGCGGCCGTCGATGGCCGCCGTCGGCCCCCTGCTGTCCGGCATCCGTGGCGATATCGCCCTGAGTTTCAGTGGCGCCGCGCTGCTGACCATGCTGCCGGTCATGGCCATGGGCCTGGCGATGTTCTTCGGCGTGCGCATCGGCCAGCGCCTGGGCGACCACCGCAGCGTGGTGGTTTCGCTGCTGGTCATTGGCCTGGCCACCCTGTCGCGGCTGTTCCTCGATTCGGCCGCCGAACTGATCCTCAGCGCCGTGCTCGCCGGCCTCGGCATCGCCCTGATCCAGTCGCTGATGCCGGCACTGATCAAGTCGCGCTTTCCCGAGAATGTCTCGCTGTTCATGGGCCTGTACGTCACCTCGATCATGGGGGGCGCGGCGGTCGCGGCGTCCTTTGCCCCGCTGGTGATGAGCCGCACCGGCAGCTGGCGGCTGGGCCTGGCGATCTGGGCGGCGCTGGCGGTCCTGGCGCTGCTGTTCTGGTACGCGCAACGGGCGGCCATGCCGAAACTGCCAGGCGCCGCGACGCACCACGAATCTTTTGCCGGCAACCGTCGCGCCTGGCTGCTGGCGATCTTCTTCGGCCTGGGCACGGCGTCCTACACCTGCGTCCTGGCGTGGCTGGCCCCCTATTACGTGGAACAGGGCTGGAGCGAACAGGACGCCGGCCTGCTGCTGGGATTTCTCACCGCCATGGAAGTGGTCTCGGGCCTGGTGACACCGGCCATCGCCAACCGCAGCCAAGACCGCCGCCAGGTGCTGGTGGCCTTGCTGGTACTGATCATCGCCGGCTTCTGCGGGCTGATCCTCAGCCCCCGGAACCTGAGCCTGCTCTGGCCGTGCCTGCTTGGCCTGGGTATCGGCGGGTTGTTTCCCATGAGCCTGATCGTGTCCCTCGACCATCTGGACCATCCGCGGCGTGCCGGTGGCCTGACGGCCTTCGTGCAAGGCATCGGCTACCTGATCGCCGGCCTGTCGCCGCTGCTCGCCGGGATCATCCGCGACCGCCTGGGCAGTTTCGAGTGGGCCTGGTGGTCGCTGACCGCGGTCATGGCGCTGATGATCCTGATGGTCCTGCGCTTCGATCCGCGGCACTACCACCGCCACTTCCAATGACCCGGGGAGCGCACCGATGAAACCCGCCAGCTTGCTCAACGCCCATCTCGGCATGCTGCTGTGGGCGGTGCTGATCGCCGCCTCGTTTTTTGCCGCGGCCCGGGTCAGCCAGGCCGTCGACCCGCTGTTGCTGACAGGTCTGCGCCTGCTGCTGTCGGCCTTGATGTTCGTGCCGGCGCTGTGGCTCAACGGCGCGTTCCGGATCAACCGCGCCGGGCTGCGGGCGCATGGGATGCTGGGCCTGTTGCTGGCGATCTATTTCGCTTCGCTGTTCGAGGCGCTGCGGCATACCTCGGCGGTCAATACCGGCATCCTGTTCGCCCTGGTACCGCTGCTGACCCTGCTGTTCGAGGGCCTCCTGCTGAGCGACAACCCAGCAAAAAACCGCCTGTTGCCGATGCTGCTGGCGGCCGCCGGGGCCACGCTGCTGACCTTCAGGGGCTCGGGCCCCGAGGGCATGCCGTCGCTCTACGCGGTCGGCGTGTATGGGGTCGGTTGCCTGGCCATGGCCTGTTATTCGCCGCTGAGCCAACGGCTCAAAGCCACCAGCCTGAAAGATCGCAGCCCGGCCGCCATGACCTTCTGGAACATGTTGTTCGGCGCGCTGTTCCTGTTCGCCTTCTGCCTGCCGGGCGGTGGTTGGCGCAGCGCCGTCCTGCTCACTCTCAACGACGGCCTGTGGCTGCTGTACCTGGCCTTGTTCGCCACCCTGGCGACTTTTTGGCTGCTGCACCGGGCCATCGGGGTGATCGCACCGGCCACGGTCATTTCCTACATCTACTTGAGCACCCTGTTCATCACCCTCTTCCACTGGTTCGTGCTGGGCCGGCCTCCCTTGCCGGGCGAGCTGCTCGGCGCGCTGCTGGTGGGCCTGGGCATGCTCGCCCTGATCCTCGGCAGCCGCCGGCCAGTCCCGGTGCCCGGTTGAAGGCGCAACACCAAGGGACAAGCCGCTACGCGCCGCGCCATACCGCACAGGTCGTGTTCTCGGAATTAATTGTCCCTTCGCTATCCGTGAAACCCCGGGGCAAGGATTCAATTAGGACGATCGTTCCGTTAGCATCAGGCAGGTTTGCGCACGACCGCGCGAGGTGCTCAACGAGACGGAACTGATGCTGAACAGTAACTTGCTTAGAAAGCTCGATATGCAGGACCTGATGGTGTTCGTCGCCGTGTACGAGCAAAGCAGCGTGACCGGGGTCTCGGAAACCCTGTGCGTGAGTCAGTCGACCGTCAGCTACTGCCTGAAAAAACTGCGCACCGGCTTCGAGGACGAGCTGTTCATCAATACCCGCACCGGCATGCGTCCGACCTACAAAGCCAGCACCATGTACAGCCATGTACTGAAGATTCTCGAAAGCATCAACCTGTGCCATTCCGGGGTCCAGGCTTTCGACCCGACCCGCCAGGCCGTCACCTTCAATGTCTGCGCGCCGGAATATTTCGAACTGCTGATCCTGCCGCGGCTGCTCAAGGGCTTCGACTTCGCCGACCTGCCGGTGACGGTCAACGTGCACAAGCTGGAAACCGATATCCCCGCCGAGGAACTGCGCGACGGCAGCCTGGACCTGGTGATCTGCTTCGGTCCGAACTTTCACCACAACCACCCCGACCTCAAGTCGCAGGTGCTGCTCGAGGATGACCTGGTGTGTGTCTTCGACAAGCGCGCGACGCCGCCGCTGGAGCCGCGCTTCAGCCTGCAGTCGTTCGTCGAGCGCCGGCACGTCTACCCCACGCCCTGGACCTCGACCACCAACATGGTCGATGGCTGGCTGGCCCGCCAGGCCCACCGGCGGCAGATCGTCGCGCGCTCCAACAGCTACAGCGCGGCGCTGAAAATGATCACCGGCACCGACTTCATCCTGACCCTGCCGCGGCGCATCCAGGCGCTGCTGACCAACGACGCGGTGTTCAGCCATTGCGAAGCGCCCAACGGCTTGCCGGGCTTTACCCTGGACATGCAATGGAGCGCGCACACCGACCAGGACAGCGCCAACACCTGGTTCCGCGAGCAAGTGGTCAAGGTCTGCGCGCAACAGGGCCTATTGTAGGGCCAGGCCCTGTGGCATTCCGGCTCAGTGGCCGATGCTGAGCTTGCCGTAGGACTCGCGGTCGATATCCAGGATCTCCACCGCCAGTTGCAACTCGACGCCAGCCGGCCATTCACAGAGTTCCTGCAGCACCGCCAGCAGGCTTTGCGAAAGCTGCTTCTTGATCTCTGGCGAACGCCCGCTGAGCAACGACAGCTTCACATGCACGAACGCCCGCTCGCCGAGGCCGGTGCCGACGCGAAACGTCTCGACCTTGCGCGCGCGGCTCTTGATGTCGTATTCAGCGAACTGCCCGGACGCCACCAACGCGTTGTTGAACCGCAGCAAGGCCTTGTCGGCATCCAGTTGCGGCAGGTTGGCGGTGTATTCCATATGCAGATGAGGCATGGCGGAGCTCCCTGAAAGGTGGGGGTGAAAAGGCGCTCCATACTACACGCCTCGCGACCGCCTGCCTGAGTCCTCTACGAAGGGATAAGAGTTCAACGCGCCTTGAGTGGCGCCAGGTCGCGGTCGCTCATGAACGCCTCCAGCCGCGAACGCAGCCAGCGTTCGGCCGGGTCGGTGTCGACATGGCTGAGCCAGACCATGGACAGGTCCAGGGTCGGGGTCTTGAACGGAAACGGCTCCTGGAACAACTGCCCCGACGCCGCCATGGCCGCCGCCGTGTAGTCCGGCAGGCTGGCGATCATGTCGGTCCCCGCCAGCAACGCCGGCAGCGAACTGTACTGCGGCACCGACAACACCACATGGCGCTGTCGACCGATCTCGGCCAGCCATTCATCGGCAAAGCCGCTGACATTGGCCGTGTGCGACACCAGCACATGCGGACGGGAACAGTATTCGTCGAGGGTCAGTGGCGTGTCGCTGGCATCGGCGCGCAGCACGCTGGGTTGGATATGCCGCAGCAGCTTGCGCTTGGCATTGGCCGGCAGCCCGCGGGTCTGGCTGATGCCCACGGTGATGTCGCCGGCGGCCAGCAGGTCCGGGATCCGCCAGTAGTCCGCGTGCTGCACCACGAACACCACCTTCGGCGCTTCCTGGCGCAAGGTCCGCAGCAGAGGCGGCAACAGGCCGAACTCGACGTCGTCGGACAAGCCGATGCGAAAGGTCATGGTGCTGCTGGCGGGATCGAAATCGTGGGTCAGGCTCAAGGCCGAGGACAAGGCATCCAGCGCCGGCGACAGGTGCTGGATCAGCTCCTCGGCGCGGGCGGTCGGCTCCATCCTGTGGCCCACACGAATGAACAGCGGATCGTTGAAGATCGCGCGCAAGCGATTGAGCGCCGAACTGATGGTCGGCTGGCCGAGAAACAGCTTCTCCGCCGCCCGGGTCACATTGCGCTCGAGCATCAGGGTTTCGAACACCACCATCAGGTTGATATCGGCCTTGCGCAGTTCGTTGCGATTCATCCGCGTGCTCCATCCCCAGGTCGGAGCCCAGTGTAGAAAGGCCCCGCAACGGCGTCTATCGCCACCGAAGGGGCTTGGTTCAACCCTGAATGACTCAGGGGAAGGTAAAGGTGAACTCCGCCGCGCCATCGGCGTCGCCGACCTTGACCTCGGCATCGCTGCCGGTGCGGATGTAGCCGGCCCGCAGCGGGATGATCGCGCTGTCGCCCACCCGTTGCATGTCGTAGCGGGTGCCGTCGTATTTGACCCGCTGCCCGTTCAGGTCGTTGATCATGATGATGCCGAAGCCCTTGGCGCTGTTGGGCGAAGCCGCCAGGTTGAGTACCGACGGGTCGGTGTGAGCGGCAACTTTGTCGGTGAAGGTGATCTGCGGCCTGGCATTCAATGCGCACTGGCTCAGCTCGATGCGAAACGGTACCGGCGACGAGGTCGAACCCACCTTGGGAAAATTGGCCAGGGAGAAACGCCCGAGCTTCACCGGGATGGTCCTGTACGACTCCACCACGCAGGTGTTGGGAACAGTGATCCCACCTCCCCCGCCCATATTGATGATGGCGGGGCCCATCAACGAGTAGGGCTTGCGGCAGATGCCGATGGGCATGTTGTCGCTCGGGATGGTGACCTCCCCTCCCAGGCTGGCCACCCCCTTGAGCAGGTCGACCGCATACAGCATCAGCCCCGAGCTGCCGGCGACACGGTCGATCACCAGCTCGCCGCTGGGCAACTGGCTGGGGGGCACCGTGAGGATCAGCGATTGCAGATAGTTGGTCACCATCAGCGAGCGCTGGTTCTGGCCTGCGCTGGGGTCATAGATAACCTGGTTCTTTTCCAGCGCTACGGGTTTGGACACCTGGGTGATATTCCTGAGGACGCCGTCGGAGGAGTTCACCGCGATCTTGAAACCGATGCCGTCGATGTTGGTCGGGGCGATGGCGTCGGGCAGCGGTGTACCCGCGGTCCAGTATCCGGCAGAGACCAGCTCATGGGCCTTGTTACCCGTAGCCCCGCCATATCGGTAGTTGGTGATCAGGGCCACCGGTCGTTGCCACAGGACGGAGCCTACCGGCGTGGTGCTGGTCAACGGCGTCACTTCCACCCAGGGCCGGCCGGCACCGTTACTGAACGAGCAGTCGATCGCCTGGCTTTCCACCAAGGCGGCCTGGGCCGTCGCGCCGATCAAGCCCGGGAGCAGACAAGCCAATACCTGGGCACTGCGGTAGAACCGACGTACGTGGCCGGCGGGCCTCAACGCCAATAGGTGGGTCATGGGGCCATTCTCCATGCTCTGCTTGAGCCCGGCCGTGTTGGCCGACCGGGTTTCGTTGCTCATGGAAGACCCACATCGCGGGTCATCCTGAAAGAGGTGATGAATCCTGAAAAACCGATACGCCATGCCGCGGCATGACGTATCGGGAACCCGCGATACCTGGGTATCAGCGGGTGGTGCCGAGGGTTACTGGATGATTCCCAGGTTCATGCCGGAAAGCGGTACCTGGGCAGCCTCGCCCAGTGCCGAGTTGTATTTCATCTCGCCATAGTTGACGCCGACCAGGCCGCCGTAAGTCTGGTAGCTCGGGTAATTGGCGTTGATCTTGCCACTGGCCACCGATTGACGAACTTTGCCCATGTTCAGCCCCACCAGGCCGCCGAGCCTTGTGTAGTAACCGCCGCTCACCGAGCCCAGGGCCAGGGAGTTGGAGATCTGGCCATGGTTCTGCCCCACCAACCCACCGATGTTACTGTCCCGATCACCGTAGACAGTGCCCTTGGCCGTAGCGGTTTCGATAGTCGAGCCCAGGGTGCGACCGTTGGTACCCACCAGGCCACCCACGAAGCTGTTGCTCCCGGCCCGGACTTCACCACTGGCTTCGACCGAACTCAGGTCACCGTCGTTGTTGCCGATCAACCCGCCGACATTGCTGTTGCTGCCTGCCACGACCTTGCCGCGGGCCACGACGTGGCTGACAGTACCGCCGTAGTTGCTGCCGATCAGCCCGCCGGTATTGCTGTTGGCGCCCGCGGTGACATTGGCCAAGACCTCGGCGGTGTCTATTTTGCCGTAGAAGTTCTGGCCGACCAGGCCACCGACATTAGTGCCCGAAGTGTCGTAGACCGTACCGCTGGTCTTGACGTCGTTCAGCGTGCTGTTCTGGTTGTAACCGATCAGCCCGCCTGCCGAGGCACTGCCGTAACCGTTGACCTTACCGCTGAAGCTGGACTCTCTGACCGCACTGTTGGTGTTGAACCCGATCAGGCCGCCAATGTTGCTGGCGCTGTGACCCTGCACCGTTGCCGAGGAGCTGGACCGCTCGACCGTGCCTGCCTGGTTGTAACCGATCAGCCCGCCTATATTCGTACCCACATAACTGTACGAGTAGTTACCGACTGAACCGCTGCTGGAAGAGTCGGCGATATAACCGCCCCTGTTGGTACCGACCAGGCCGCCCGCACCACCAGCGAAGTTGCGCGCCAGGTACCCGCCAATGGCGACATTCGCCAAACTGTTGGTAATGCTCGCGGAACCCGCACCCCCTGAAACGTTTTCACCGACCAGGCCACCCACCGACGTGGTATAGCTGTTGCCATTCACGTAGGAGTTGCCCCCCACCGATGCGCGATCGATCGCACCGCCTGCATTGAGCCCGACCAAACCACCCACGACGTTGGTGTTCGAGGCGTTGGCGTTGACGCGCAGGCCAGTGGCGCTGACGTTGGTCAGGGTCCCGGTGTTCACCCCCACCAGGCCGCCGATATAGCTGAAGCCCACTCCGGAGGTAGTGCCATTGACGGTCATGTTGGCCAGTTTCAGGTTACTGATACTGCCCGAGTTGCCGGCGAACAGACCAACCATAGGCCCGGTATTGGTCACCGTGAAACCGCTGACGGTATTGCCCAGGCCATCGAAGACGCCAGAGAAGGTGCCATTGCCACCAATGGACTTGAAGTTGCCGTACCCCTTGATGTCGGTCCCCAGGACATACAAGCCATTGAGGTTGTTATTGACCGCCTGCAACTGGGCGGTGTTTTGAATGACATCGTAAAGCGCGCCGTTCGAATCGAACGAGGCCCCGGTACCGGACAGAGTGACCTTCGCGTCCTGCCCCAGGGCATAGCCGCTGCCATGGTTCATCCCGAGGCTGGCATTGGCACCACTGAGGGTCACGTTGCCGTTGAGCCGGATGGCTTTATCAGCATTCATCTCGACCCGGGCCTTGATACCGGTGCTGGCCAGTCCGCCATTGACCTCAATGTCGCGCTTGGAAGACAGCTTCAGCTGATTGCCACTGTTCCAGGTGACGGGACCACCCACTACCACATCGCCGGCACTGCTGGCCAGTTCGATATTGGTGGTCGCCAGGTTGTTCGACAAGGTATCGGCGTAGGCGGTGTCGCTGCCCGATGCCGCTGTCGGATTGACCTTGACCTCGCGCGAGGTGATCTTCCAGCTGCCGGTCTGGCCGTTGCTGGCCTGGGTATTGACCCGGGTCGCCAGTTGCACCTCGGTATTCGCGCCTTTGGTCTCGATCACACCGCCGTTACCCACGGCGCCGATGGCACTGGCGGTCATCGCCCCGCCTACCAGCACCTTGCCCATATCGCCGCCATCGAGGGTGATCTTGCCGGCTGTGCCACGCAGGGTATTGGCCTCGATGGTGCCCTGGTTGTTGACCACGGTCCGCAACATGTCGCCGGCACTCTTGGCGGTCATCAGCACCTGGCCGCCGTCAGCCTTGAGCAGGCCACCGTTTTTCACCAGGGCATCCACTGCGGCACCATCGACTTGCAGGTTGAGCAGGTTGTTGCCGTCGAAGTTCACGGTGAACTTGTCCCCCGCCCCCAGTACCACCCGCCCCATTTGCGCCTGGATCACCCCATCGTTGCGAACGTTGGTCCCCAGCAGCGCCACGTTGCCGCCCTGGTCGGCAATGATGTCGCCGTTGTTGATGATCTCCGCCGACGAGTTGCCCGAGAAATTGTATTTGCCGGCCTTGAAGTCATCGTCGCTGATGCTTCGGGTCGAAGCCACCAGACCACCCACGTTGACCTGGGCGCCCTGGCCGAACACTACGCCGTTGGGGTTGACCAGAAACACCTGGCCATTGGCATTGATCCGGCCCTGGATGTTACTGGCATTGGTTCCGATGACGCGGTTCAGCGCAACCGAGCTTTTACCGGGCTGGTTGAAGGTAACCCTCTCGCCCTTTGCGACGCTGAAGTCGTTCCAGTTGGTGATCAGCTTGTCGGTATGCTGGTTGATCGACATTTCCTTGTTATTGTCGAAGACCAGAATATCGCCCGTACCGTGCACCACGGTTCCCCCCGTCGGCAGGGCGAATGCCGAGGACATGGCGCCCGCTCCCAGCAGACTGACAGCCGCCACGACCATCCCCTTGCGCGCACCCGACTTGCGCCGGCGACGTGCCCCTTCATGAGCCACATTCCAGCATGCCAGGGCCTGGTTCCAAACCAGTGCATACATTTTGTTCACGGTAACGCCCTCTTCACTAAAGAACGTTCTGCAAACCATTTGCAGAACGACACCACTCCTGCTACGAGCAGGTACTAGAAATATTGCGTCGCGTTCATCCAGACCTGGGGGCGGCGCTCCGGCTTGTCCCGGGTCTTGCCGTTGTCATGCAGCGGCCAGGCGAGCGTCAGGTTGACTTGCTGCGAAGGCCCCGCCCAGCTGGCACCGATACCAGTCGCCGTGATCCGGCGGGTATTGTTTTCGGAGGTCCAGGGTTGGCGGTTGACCTTGACCGTGCCGGTGTCGGCGAAAGCGCTGAGCTGCCAGCGTGGGGCCAGGGCGTAGCGCAGTTCGGTACTGGCCTGCCAGCCCTGGTCGCCGCTGCCGGCACCCAATGGATAGCCACGCACACCGTAGGGACCGCCAAGGCCGAGCTTTTCCGAGCTGTCCAGGTTGCTGTTGGTCCATTGCGCACTCAGCCGGGTATAGAGCTGGAAGCGGTCGCTCAGGCGCTGCAGGCGCGCAGCATTGAGATTGAGCTTGGCGAACCCGCCCGAAGTACCCGCGGTACGCCTGTCCCCGACCTCTTTCTCGCGGTCGCCGAAACGCAGGCGTCCGCTGCCGTAGGACAGATCGAAGAAGTTCTGGCCTCCCCCGAAAACGCGATCCTGGCCGTTGCCATTGAGGCTCAGGGTCCACAGGCCGATCCGTTTGCGGTTGCTGTCCTCGTAGAGGTCGATGTCGTCGCGCAGTCGTTTGTCTTCGTATTGCAGTTGCGCAGTGAGGTCGAAGGTGCGGCTGCGCACCAGCGGCTGGGCGACGAAGAGACTGCGGAAGCTGGCGGTACCGTGGTAGTCGAGGACCTCGAAGTCCCGGCCCACGTGGTAGCTCATTTGCGAGTACGCACCGCCGACGCGGGTCGACCAGGGACCGACCGGTAACTGGTAGGCCGCACGGTAATAGCGCTGCGACTCGTCGCTGCGCATCGCCCGCAGGCTGAGCTGGTCGCCGAGGCGCAAGGGGTTGTTGAGGTTGAGGCTGCCGCCCAGGCGGTATTCGCCGGTGTAGTAGCCACCGAAGTTGTCCGCCTCCAGGGTGCCGTTCAGCAGCGGCCCGGGCTCGGCGTCGATCACCAGGTCGGTGGTCCCGTACTCCTGGCCAGGACGCAAGGTGCCGCGGGCCTGGACCCCGGGCAGGTCGCTCAACAGCAAGAGGCTGCGCTCCAGGTCCGCGTCGTATACCGCCTCGCCGCTGTTCAGCGCCGACAACGGCGCATGCACCACCTGATCCAGGGCGCGCGAACTGTTCTGCACTTCGATGCGTCCGTAACGCCCCTCCACCACGGCGATCCGCACCAGGCCGTTTTCAATGTCCTGGGGCGGCAGGAAAGCGCGGGCCAGTACATAACCCCGCTTCTGGTAGTAGTCGGTAATACGCTGCGCGGCTGCGCGCAAACCGTTCAGGTCCAGCTCCTGGCCCTGCAGGTCGGCCAGCAGCGGCTGCAGGCGCTCGGTGGCGAAAACCTGGTTGCCCTCGATGGCAAACGCCTGGACCTGCACCCGGATCCCAGAGGTGTCCGGGGCTGTTGGCGCGGTGGGTGTCTCGGCCTTGGGCAGATCCAACTCCAGCTCCGAAGGGACTGGCTGGACCGGCTGGACCGACTCGATGTCACGCATCGCCTGACCGGCGTTAGGTACCTGCAAGGCCAAGGCGATATCGGGCACCGCCAGGGGCAGCAGCGCCGCCAGCACGAAACACGACCCACGCCGCCCCAGACTCATGCCCACCGGTCGCGCACCCTCGGGCGCTCGACCGCAACCGCATGACGATGCACTCGCCGCGAATCTGTCCATCGCAAAACTACTGTTGTAACCGCGCACTTCCACTCAGCGTCTCCCCGCTGTCTATCGCCACCTGGTAACGAACGACCGTCGCATTGGCGACGGCTGCCTTTTTTGTTGCGGGCAGGGCGATACGTGTCGTGCCGAAAGGCTCGAGCGTGATCCCCTGCCAACTGATCGATTGAGCCCCGCTGCCCAGTTCCAACTGCGGGATGGACACGTAGTAAGGCGCCCGGCTGGTGGCCAGCAACGCCATCTGCCCGTCCGCTCCGGGTGCCTTGTCGAGGCTCCAGACCACTTGCCCGATTGCCTCGTCCGCCTTGCCGGCAAGGCCCGAAGGGCGGTACAGCAGCTTCATGCGCATGCGATAGGCCAGGCGCAGCACATTGCTGTCGCTGGTCGTCACCGGTGGCACTTCAAGGAAGTTGATCCAGAACACCGACTCGCGATCGCCGGGCAAGGGTTCGCCGGTGTAACGCACCACCAGGGCGCTACGCTGTTGCGGGTCAAGCCGTGAAATAGGCGGCGACAGTACGAACGGCACCGTCAAACGACTCGGGTCGGCGCGCGTATCCCCCCGGTCCAGCCAGGCTTGCAGGAGGATCGGCGCATCGCCGGTGTTGCCGACCCTGACCGTCAACGCCGGGGTATTGCCCGGGTAAATGAAGCGTGTACCGGTAATGGCCAGCGCCGCCTGGACGTCGGCGCAAAGCGACATCAGCAGCCAGGCCGCCATCAGGCCCTCACAGATTCGCCGAGCCATGGCCGAGGGGCAGCACCAGCCGCCTGCCTGTCGCATCAGCCGTTCCTCGCCTGAGCGGGCGCGCCGGCAGTGTCGGGAGGCAGCGGTCGGCATGGCAGGTCGAACACCTCATAGCCCTTCGCCTCAGCCGCCTTGGCAGACGCTGCATCGCGTTTGGACAAGCGGTAGTCGATCAGGCATTGCTGCCCAGGCTGATCACCCCATTCGACGCGGATCGAACCCTGGTCCTTTTCGCTGCGCAGCACCAGGCGACTGCCCTGTCCGACCGCGCCCATTTCCACCCCGCTCTCGGCGTCGGTCGCGCTCGCGGCAAACGGCAGGAGCGCGCCATTGGGTTGCAGGCTGTTGATCAGGAAAGAGCGCGCCTTGCGGGTCGGGTAAGACAGCATCACCACGGCTCCCGCCACCGGCGCGGTGTTGCGCGAACTGACCTGCAGCTCGACGTCGTCGGGCATGCCTTGCGGGTCGATATCCACGGTATTGAGCTGGAAAGGCGTGAGGCTGGGCACCACCGCGTAACCGCTGCCATTCACCCGCGCGCCGCTGTAGCCGACACCTGCGCCCTTGGCATGAGGCGCGTAGACCAGGCCGCTGGTCTCGCTCAAGGTCTGGGCAAACGTCAGGCCGCCGGGGTGCAGGATCATGCCGCCGGACGCACCGATGGAGCCCTGGCGGTAATCGCTGCCCTGGGAAAAACTGGAACTTAAGGCCACCTGGGGCAAGGAATAATTGAGACTAGCGTTGTGGCTGGTTTCCCGTTGCTTGTCATCACGGGAAACGGACACGGCATAGGATGCTTTGCCCGCGTCGTCCACTGTCCCGGAAACGCCGCTGGTCAGATGAGTTCCCGTGCTCTGGTCGTGACTGACGAAGTTATTGAGCACCGTTGCGCCCCGGGTCTCACGGCCCAGCGGGATCGTAAGGGTCAAACTCAAGGTCGTATTGCTACTGACTGCCCGACGCCCTGAATACCGGTTCTGACCCAGCGTGCGCTGTACGGCGAAGGAATAGCTATTGCCCCGCCACTGATTGCTGTAACCCGTGGAAAAGCTCAGGGCCTTGCCTTGTCTGTTCCAATAATTGAGCGCCGAACCACTGGCATAGAAATGCCCGCCAGTGGCCTTCAACTGCTGACTGATATTCACATCCAGCCGGTCACGCATTCGGGAGAAGGCTTCCACCCGTTCGCCGCTCTCGACGAAGTCCTGCAACGCGACCGCGTCATGCAGTCCCAAATAACCACGGGTCGAGTAGCGATAAGCCAGTAACGAGAAGTTGGTACCGCTATTGGGCAGGTTCTTGCTATAGGACAGACGCAGGCTCGTCCCCTTCAGACGGCCCCTCCTGGGCACGTTGGTTTTGGCCTGGGTCACATCGAAAGCAAAGCCCCCCACATCGGTATTGAGCGCACTCCCCATCAGCACCGACATATAACTGCCCGTGACAGCACTGCCGATGTACCCGGTAATGTCGTTATCCAGACCGTGCTGGGCAGTCCCTTGCAGCACATACTGGTTATTGCCACGCAGTCCAGGATCGATGATCTGGCCGGCGGTGAAGCCATATCGGGAGTTTCCAGGACGCAGTAACTGAACAGTCGTGGCAAAGGGCACGATGAAGCTGCTGCTCTTCCCGTTAGCCTCGGTCACGGTGACGCTCAGGTCGCCACCGAAGCTGGCGGCCTGCAGATCGCTGATCTCGAATGGCCCTGGCGCCACCGAGGTTTCGGAGATCAGATAACCGCGCTGATAGACCGACACCTTGGCGTTCGAACTGGCTGTACCGCGCACCACAGGTGCGTAATAACGATCAGTGTCAGGAAGCATCCGATCGTCACTGGACAACTGCACACCACGGAACGACACCGAGTCGAACAGATCCGCATCGGTGGCGCTCTCTCCCACCAGCAGCTGCGAGCGCCAGCCTGGCAGCTCGGTCTGGGCATAAACTTGCCCGCGCTGATAATGGCCACCCGTTTGCGGCGACCAGGTCAGGGTGCCGTTATGCCGCAAGCGCACCGAGCCGGCATTGACCCCCATGTTCAGCCCGGCATAACCATTGGTCATGGTGCGGCCGCTGTTTTGCACGCTGAACAAGTTAGTGTTGTAGTTGAGTAGCCCCGCGGAAACGCCATGATCCCAATTGGCCGGATCGACGTAGGTTTTCGACAGGTTCTTCTGCAGGAAATATTGTGGGACCGAAAGATCGATCGTCAGCTCCTTGAGATCGATTTTCGTGGTGAGACCCGGAATGTAGCGAGCCAGGTCGGCGCAATAGGTGCCCTCCGGCATGCTTTCTGCGGAAGGTTGCGCCGAAGCCGCCTTGTCCAGATCGATACCAGCGCGGACCAGCAACGAACGCTCATAACAAGGCTGGCCGCCTTGCGGCCCATGCGTGTCGCGAAACTCGATGTTCTGCGTGGCACGCCACTGACCATTTACCAGCAGGTCGATACGGTAATTGCCCGGAATGAGAAAGCCCAGGCGCTCAAAGCGGCTGGTATCGATGGGGGCACCTTCGGTCTGAAACAACATCTGCGAATCGAATACCACGCCCTGCCCCGCGGGCTCGGCAGTGGAAGTTTCAGCCCATGTTTCAGTCGTCATGACAATAGCCGCCGTAGAAACAAGACATAGAAAAAACCGACCTGAGCTCAAACCGTACGAAACTAACGCACAAGCAAAAACAACCAGATAACTACGCTGGACGTTCAACATATTCGATACCGGCATGCAGCCAGGTCATAGAAATGACAGAACTGCAGGGTGAGAAAAGTTACAGGGACAACGGTTTTTCAAGTACGCGCCGCCCACCGAAGTCATTAATGACCTCGTAATGAACAGAGGCTTTTCGATAAGCCTGAGGAGCCTGTTCGGGCAATGAAAAAAAACCACTACTGAAAGGCGCGATCATTTCATCTTTAACTGCAATCCGTCGCCCATCCAGAGCAACTTCGACCTTGCCGAAAGAAACGTAATACGCCGTCGGGTTGCTTACCTGAATCCCCAGGCGATGCCCGACTTTGCCTTTTCCATCCGAAGGACTGGCTTGCTTGAATTGCCAATCGAGCTTGTTCGCCACCAAGTCCACATCCGACTTCAAGTTCTTGGGTCTAAAGAACACTTTGATTCGAGTTCTGAACGTAAATTGCAAGACATTTTCATCGACCTCCTTGCGCGGAGGCGTTTCCAGCACATTGAGCCAGAACAAGGACTCCCGATCTTCTGCAAGTTTTTCACCCGTATAGGAAACACGCAGTGAAGCCGAACTACCCGGATCCAGACGGATCACCGCAGGGGACAGCAAAAATGGAACCTTTATTTCCTCGGGGCCTTTAGTTGAATCGCCATCATCAATCCAACTTTGGGCCAATGCAGCAGAGGCACCGGTATTGTTCATTTTTATAGTAACTTCACGAGCATCCGACGGATAAACCAGCCGAGTGCCCTGGATGACTACCGACGCCTGCACGATTCCAGAACATACGCCCAAGAACATGACGCCGAGAACGAAAGAAGAAAAAATACGCGCTTTCGGCGTCATGACCCACTCCTCGGGCGCTGGCCTTTACTTATACGACAGGGTGTATCGAACGAAGGAGTTACCCGAACCCGCGCCAACGCTAGCAGCGGTCGCGACATAGTTCGCCTTGAACTTCAGGGTTGCCGTGTTGCCTGCAACGGTGGCGACCTGTGGCGTGGCCTCCGACATACCGAGTGGGACTTTCGTGCCAGCAGCGACATTGTCGTTGTACACCTGAATCTGCACGCCGGTAGCAGGCGCGGCGCCGATCAGCTTGAGGTTTCCGGTCGCCGCGTCGACGTTGCCCACCTGGTCAAAATCAACGACGACCTTGGTTCCATTGGAACAATCCGCGCCGGACAGCACCAATTGGAAGCCCTTGAACGGAGAAGCATCGCCAATGGCCTTGAAGATCGAAGGAGAGATGCGCCCCAGTTCCACGTTGGTGACGTTGTCTTCACCCGGGGCCTTGCCGTTGATATTGCAAGTCACGTCAGTGATGCTGCCAGAGAAGTTAACCACGCCATCAGTGGCATGAGATAACGAAGGAACAAGTGCGGCAAGCATCAAGCTGGAAGTTGCCAGGGATAGTAAAGATGTTCGTTTCATGTGATTTCCTTGTTCACGTTGATCGGCAAAAGAAGTGCAATCTATTTGATCGTCCTCCCGGTTCAGCCATGACCAAATCACGCCAGCCATAGCAGCCCTAGCCTCTCTCATTCAAAGTCTAAGTCGATTGGTCGACAACAATAGCAAGCCCCCTTGGCAGCCCATGAAGGACGCCCAAAGGAAGCCGTAGCTTACCGATCAACCTTCGAATTTGAATTGAGAGACGGCCGAAGCACCCATCAGAAATATCTTAATAAACCGCCCATTGATTTCGTCTTTACTTATGAGGCAAGACTGTGTACTTCTTCAACGCATTGCGTTCAGCTGAACTCTGCCAAGTGCTCGCATCACAGTAGCCTGAGTCAGGCCAACTAAACTAATCAATAAAAATGAAAGGAGTCTACCCCGCCGGCCTGCGCAGTGAGCGCCGACAAAAGGCCCAACCTCAATGAGAAGAATTGAATATAGAGAGTAAAAATATAAAACCTACACGCATAATCAATATAGAGAGAGCACACTATGGGATCCATAGTAATAGTCGACGACCACCCCCTGGTCAGAGTCGCATTGAAAGTCATTCTTGAGCGTAACGGTCACAATATCGCCGCCGAGGCAGACAATGGCGTCGATGCCATTCAAGTCGTTCGCATACATAAACCGGACCTGGTGATACTTGACCTCGATCTACCGCAACTGGACGGGTTATCGGTACTCACTCACTTCAAGGCAAATAACTTCCTGGTAAAAACGCTGATATTGACTTCCAGTGACTCAAAGAATTTTGCCGTACGTTGTTTGCATGGAGGCGCAGCAGGTTTCATTTGCAAGGACGAAGCGCTGGATGAGGTCGGAGATGCAGTAAAGGCACTGTTATCGGGGCATACCTATTTCCCTGAAAGTTCTCTGCTCCTGTTGCAGGAAAGCATTCACACCAACCAGATGCAAAGTATTGCCGCTTCCCAGCTGACCAACAGGGAAATCACCACATTAAGGTTATTGGCACAGGGTCTTAACAATAGGGAGATTGCAGCGACTCTGCTTATCAGTCATAAAACGGTCAGCACTTACAAAGTAAGACTCTTGAAGAAATTCAACACCACCAACCTTCTGTCCCTGATTGAAATAGCCAGGCAGAAAGGAATCATATAGGCCTCTTGCGAAACCCAGCAGCGCATGGACATCTGTCCGTTTCAGAATCGGCGTCTTATCGGTTTTGCGACGGGACATCGAGTACTACTCCCTTAGAGCAGCAGAGGAATCAGCGCTCACGAGGCAGTTCTCTCAGATTGATTGGCCCATCATCCTGTATGGCTACAAGACAGATGTCCTTGAGGTTGAGCAACGCCTGCTCGACCAACTGCACCCTTTCCAACAGCACCGGCCAACTCCCCGCGAGACTGACGTCCCTCAACTGCTGGCAGCTGGAAATCAGCGGCTGGTACTTCAACACACAAGCTGCACCCGCCATCTTGTGGCACAGCCTGGCAATGGCCTGCCGATCGTTTTGTGCGCAGTACGCCCGCAACAACTCGAGGTCTTTGATCTGGTAGGTCCTTACGTCGTCTATGAGCCGTCGTGCGATTTGTTCATTGTCGCCAGCAAGGTCCATGAGCCTGCCAAGCACCTCTAGCAACGACACGGCGGAACCGACCCGGATAGCCTGAAGCACCTCGTCATCCGCGCTCACGCCCGCGTTGAAACCTGCCGCCTCCGGCGTTGCACCGGCCTGTACATCCTGCCTATTCATATCCGCCTCCCTGCCTCACCTGAATATGCCACGGTGCATTCACCGAATACGGGTCAGGCTAGGCAAAACTCCTTGAAGCGAATATCAGACATTTCTCAAAGCGCGGGACAGGCAACTTTGTTCAGGGGCGCCACGCCCCAGGCATCGAAATCCGGACAGCCTGAAAAATCCCGACAGGAAAATGCTCTGGAGTTTTTTAATAACTGACACTGCAGTTTGCCGCTGCCCAGCACTGGCAGACGCAGCCAGCCCTTGCCACATAAGGGTTTCAGCTCATTGAGCCGCATCAGTGCCGGGTGCTTGCGAGCATTTCGCCAAAAACACATCGACATAATATTGACACCAAAACATCCGCCCGTCGGAATATTGGCACTTCGTACTGTTACTCCCGGTTAACACCTTTACAAGGCCTGACCCCACAACTAAACAACTATCAAACTGATATCAGGAAAGGCCGTATCCCTGAATCAGAACGACCCCAAGACACGGCTTCATCCAGCCATTACTTCAGGAGTCCCTTTCATATGGGTGCTCTCAGGCTATTGCGCACCATGCGCAGCGCAGCCCCGGGCTTGGGCCCATGTTCGCCCAACCGCGCCTGCGATTCGCTTCTCAAGCACGGCGAACTTCTTCACCAGCACGCCATCTGCGTCCCTCTTCCGGCAGGCCCAGGCGGCCGACGATGTCCGGGATCAGCTCGCACCGCTCCTTGACACCCTGAGCGGTACAAGCACGGGACTTCGTCCTGTCAACAGGACCTGGCAATTCTAAAAAAAGCATTTTCGGGAGAAAGACATGGCTACCACCACAACGACCAGCGGCGGCACCACAACCTCGTTTTCCAATACACCGCAGGCGCAGGACGACATTTTCACTACCGGCGTCATTGGCACGAGCAGCGCAAGCATCACTGAAGACCTGCTGGGAGTCGTGTATCTGGACATCATGTCCAATGACCTGGGCGGCAATGCAAAGACACTCTGGTCACTCGATAACGCAACCAGCCTTTCTACTGCCACCAAGGTTTATGCTCCGGCCGATCTCCTGGTCCAGGACACGAGCAGAGTCGAGGCGACGAGTTCTGACACCAGCTTCAATGGCGCAAAAATCTGGATTACGTCGGATGGAAAAGTCGGCTACGACGCCGCGACCTTATCGACTGCTTTCAAGGCGCAACTTCAGGCGCTTGCTGCCGGAGCATCCCTGACAGACAGCTTTACGTATGCGATTCGTCTCGGCAATGGCACGCTCAGCTGGGCCACCGCGCAGGTGCAGTTTGCAGGTGCGAATGACAGCGTAACGATGAGCCTTGGCGCCCAGGCCGGTACCGTAACCGAAGATGCGGCCACGACACCTAGCCCGACCGACTCGCACGGCGCGACGGGCACGATTGCGTTTAACGATGTCGATCTGAGCGACACGCATACCGCCTCTTTCGTGGCGGCGCCAGGCAATGCCACAGCGCTGGGCAACTTCGTCCTCGCTTCGGTGACTGAAGCCGCCAATGCGGCCAACGGCACCGTCAACTGGACTTATACCTTGAATAACGCGGCAGCCCAGTCCTTGGCCCAGGGGCAGACAGCCAGCGAAACTTATGTGGTCACCATCAGTGACGGGCATGGCTCGTCGACAACACAGAATGTGATCATCACCATCACCGGCACCAACGACCAGGTGCAGATCACCAGCGGCGTGCAGGTCGGAGATGCCAAGGAAGACAGCGGCGACTACGCTGCCAGCGGCAACATCACCTTTACCGACGCCGACCTGATCGACACCCACAGCGTTACCGTTACGCCGGGTGCTTCGGGCTACCTGGGCAGCTTCACTACAGACCCGCTGAACGACAGCACCGGCACGGGCAGCGGCTCGCTGGGCTGGCACTTCGCGGTAGACAACGCCGCCCTGCAGTTCCTGGGTGAAGGCCAGACCCTCACCCAGACCTATAACGTGGCGATCGGCGACGGCGCGGTGCAAACCGTGACCATTACGATCACCGGCACCAACGACCGGCCGACGCTGACGATTGCCGACACTGCCGGCGCCATGAGCGAAGGCAACGCTGCGGCCACACTGAGCGACAGCGGCGCCCTGAGCTTTGCCGACCTGGACAACATCGACGCGGTGACGGTGTCGCACACCGCCAACGGCAACATCGCCTGGAGTGGCGGCACGCTCAAAGCGGGCGTGGCTTCGGCGCTGGTGGCCGGCTTCTCGGTCGATCAGAACAGCTGGGACTACAGCAGCAACCAGAACCTCGACTTCCTCGGCGTCGGTGAAACCATCACCTTCTCGTACACGGTCGTCGCCACCGATGACAGCGGCGCGGCAAACGCGACCTCGGCGACGCAGACCGTCAGCATCACCATTACCGGCAGTAACGACGCCCCGGTGCTCAATTTCGCAACGGGCAATGATCTCGGCGCCGTGCAGGAAGACACCGCCCTCAGCGTCAGCGGCCAGTTCAGCTCGGCTGATATCGATCACGCTGCCACGGCCACCTGGAGCATTGCCGGGTCAAATACCGGCAGCTACGGTTCAATCGTCGTGGACGGCAGCGGCCAGTGGACTTACACCCTGGCCAACGGCACTGATGGCGTTGCCAGTGCGGTACAGTCACTGAAGGCAGGCGAAAGTCATGATGAGGTGTTCAGCGTGCAGGTCAGCGATGGCCTAGGTGGCGTCGATACCCAGCAGGTGACCGTTACCGTCACCGGCAGCAACGACGCACCCGTGCTCAGCTTTGCACCAGGTAATGATGTCGGTGCTGTGCAGGAAGACTCCACCCTCAGCGTCAGCGGCCAATTCAGTTCGACCGACATTGACCACGATGCCACGGCCACCTGGAGCATCAATGGCTCGCCAACTGGATCCTACGGCTCGATTGCCGTGGACAGCAGCGGCCAATGGATCTACACCTTGGCCAACGGTAGTGATGGTGTTGCCAGTGCCGTGCAGTCGCTGAAGGCGGGCGAGAGTCATGATGAGGTGTTCAGCGTGCAGGTCAGCGATGGCCTGGGCGGCGTGGATACCCAACTGGTAACCATTACCGTCACCGGGAGCAACGACGCGCCGGTACTCAATTTCGCCAGCGGCAACGATGCCGGCGCCGTGCAGGAAGACACCGCCCTCAGCGTCAGCGGCCAGTTCAGCTCGGCCGATATCGACCACGATGCTACGGCCACCTGGAGCATCGTCGGAACAAACACCGGCACCTACGGTTCGATCGCCGTGGACAGCACCGGCCAGTGGACCTACACCCTGGCCAACGGCACCGATGGTGTTGCCAGTGCCGTGCAGTCGCTGAAGGCGGGCGAGAGTCATGATGAGGTGTTCAGCGTGCAGGTCAGCGATGGCCTAGGCGGCGTCGACTCCCAACTGGTGACCGTCACCGTCACCGGCAGCAACGACCAACCAACCCTGACCATTGCCGACACCACCGGAACGATGAACGAAGGTGATGGCACTGCCACACTGAGCGACAGCGGCGCCCTGAACTTTGCCGATGTGGACAATACCGACACGGTGACGGTGTCGCACACTGCCAACGGCGACATCGCCTGGAGTGGCGGCATACTCAATGCGAGCGTGGCTTCGGCACTGGTCGCCGGTTTTTCGGTCGATCAGAACAGTTGGGACTACAGCAGCAGCCAGAACCTCGACTTCCTCGGCGCCGGTGAAACCATCACCTTCTCGTACACGGTGGTTGCCACCGATGACAGCGGCACGGCTAACGCTGCATCGGCAACACAGACCGTGACCATCACCCTCACCGGCACCAACGACCAACCAACCCTGACGATTGCCGACACCACCGGAGCGATGAACGAAGGTGATGGCACTGCCACACTGAGCGACAGCGGCGCCCTGAACTTTGCCGATGTGGACAATACCGACACGGTGACGGTGTCGCACACTGCCAACGGCGACATCGCCTGGAGTGGCGGCATACTCAATGCGGGCGTGGCTTCGGCACTGGTCGCCGGCTTCTCGGTCGATCAGAACAGCTGGGACTACAGCAGCAGCCAGAACCTCGATTTCCTCGGCGCCAGTGAAACCATCACCTTCTCGTACACAGTGGTCGCCACCGACAACAGCGGCGCGGCTAACGCGGCTTCGGCGACGCAGACGGTCAGCATCACCATTACCGGCAGCAATGACGCGCCGGTACTCAGCTTCGCCACCGGCAACGATGCCGGCGCCGTGAAGGAAGACACCACCCTCAGCGTCAGTGGTCAGTTCAGCTCGGCCGACATCGACCACGATGCCACCGCCACCTGGACCATCAATGGCTCGCCAACTGGATCCTACGGCTCGATTGCCGTGGACAGCAGCGGCCAATGGATCTACACCTTGGCCAACGGTAGCGATGGCGTTGCCAGTGCCGTGCAGTCGCTGAAGGCCGGCGAAAGTCATGACGAAGTGTTCAGTGTGCAAGTCAGTGATGGCCTCGGCGGTGTGGATACCCAACTGGTGACTGTCACTGTCACTGGCAGCAACGACGCACCGGTGCTCAGTTTCGCAACGGGCAATGATCTCGGCACCGTGCAGGAAGACACCACCCTCAGTGTCAGCGGCCAGTTCAGCTCGGCCGATATCGACCACGATGCTACGGCCACCTGGAGCATCGTCGGAACAAACACCGGCACCTACGGTTCGATCGCCGTGGACAGCACCGGCCAGTGGACCTACACCCTGGCCAACGGCACCGATGGTGTTGCCAGTGCCGTGCAGTCTCTGAAGGCCGGCGAAAGTCATGACGAAGTGTTCAGTGTGCAAGTCAGTGATGGCCTGGGCGGCGTCGACACCCAGCAGGTGACCGTTACCGTCACCGGCAGCAATGACGCGCCGGCGCTCAATTTCGCCAGCGGCAACGATGCCGGCACCGTGAAGGAAGACACCACCCTCAGCGTCAGCGGTCAGTTCAGCTCGACCGACATCGACCACGATGCCACGGCCACCTGGAGCATCATCGGAACAAATACCGGCAGCTATGGCTCGATCGCCGTGGACAACAGCGGCCAGTGGACCTACACCCTGGCCAACGGCACCGATGGTGTTGCCAGTGCCGTGCAGTCGCTGAAGGCCGGCGAAAGTCATGACGAAGTGTTCAGTGTGCAGGTCAGTGATGGCCTCGGCGGCGTGGATACCCAACTGGTGACTGTTACTGTCACCGGTACCAATGACGCTGCCGTGCTTTCCTCGGCCAGCGTCACGCTGAGCGAAACCAATGCTCCGCTGACCACCGGCGGCAGCCTGACCGTCAGCGATATCGACAGCCCGGAAAGCTTCCAGGCGCAAATCGACACTGCCGGCAACTACGGCCAATTCTCCATCGGCACCGGCGGTGCCTGGACCTACATCGCCGACTCCGCCCACAACGAGTTCGCCGCAGGTACCACCTACACCGACACCTTCGCGGTGAGCAGTGCCGATGGCACCCTGACTTCGGTCACGGTGCATATCCTCGGCACCAACGATGCCGCCGTGCTGTCCGCCGACATCGCCAATCTCACCGAGACCAATGCAGCCACTGACATTTCCACCGCCGGCACCCTGACCATCAGCGACGTCGACAGCGCCGCGACCTTCGTCGCCCAGACCAACACCGTCGGCAGCTACGGCCAATTCTCCATCGGCACCGGCGGTGCCTGG
>Ga0209070_100170_pt1 | contig 82419 bp, 72 predicted proteins | sample SynthPrep_5_END__FD_187205 | JGI IMG/M metagenome (GOLD analysis project Ga0209070, IMG submission 187205) | Synthetic microbial communities from Ohio, USA - SynthPrep_5_END_DS10_MetaG (SPAdes) (version 2) | ecosystem: Engineered > Bioreactor > Aerobic > Activated sludge | place: USA: Ohio... | reverse complement strand
GCAGAGTCTCTTCAAATCGGCCAGCAGCAGTTCACCTTGAAGGGTGGTGCCACGGTCAGCCAATTTGCGCGGGTCAACGTGAGGTGGAATCGGGTCATTCAACATAGGCGCAGCATTATAGGGATGCCCCCGGCCATGTCAAAGGAAATTCAGCCCTGTCCGTCACTTGCAAGCCCCGCTAGAATTCGCGGCCAGCCTCAGGAGATGCGCATGCTGCCTTTATTACTTGCCTCAAGCTCGGCCTACCGGCGCGAATTGCTCACCCGCCTGCGCCTGCCATTCACCTGCAGCTCACCGGATATCGACGAAAGCCACCGCCCCGGGGAATCCGCCAGCGACCTGGTCAAGCGCCTCGCCGAAGAGAAAGCCCGAGCACTGGCCGCCACCCACCCAGGACACTTGATCATTGGCTCGGACCAGGTCGCGGTGCTCGGCGAGCGCATCATAGGCAAGCCCCACACTTTCGAAAAGGCGCGCGAGCAATTGCTCGCCGCCAGCGGCGCCAGCGTGACCTTTCTCACCGGCCTGGCCCTGCTCAACAGCAAGAGCGGCCACTGCCAGGTCGACTGCATACCCTTCACCGTGCATATGCGCGAGCTGAGCCCTGCCCGCATCGAACGCTACCTGCACGCCGAACAGCCTTATGACTGTGCCGGCAGCTTCAAGGCCGAGGGCCTGGGCATCAGCCTGTTCCGCAGCACCGAGGGCAGCGACGCCAGCAGCCTGATCGGCCTGCCGCTGATCCGCCTGGTAGACATGCTGCTCGCCGAAAGCGTGGAAATCCCCTGACCACCCACACTAAAAAAGCCGGCCATAGGGCCGGCTTTTTTTTAAAACAGCGCAATCAACGCAGTGTCGGCCCCTGAAAGCCCATCCACATGGCCAGATGCTCGGCAACACTGGCACCCAGCTTTTTCGAGAAGCGATCGAAAGGCGACTCCTGCACGGTGAAATCCACCAACTCCTTCTCGCCGACCACATCCCGGGCAACCGAGCTGGCACTCCCCAGCCCATCGATCAAGCCCAGTTGCAGCGCCTGCTCGCCGGACCAGACCAGGCCGGAGAACAGCTCCGGATGATCCTTATCCTTGAGACGCTCGCCACGCCCCTGCTTGACGCTGGCGATGAACTGGCGATGAGTGGTATCCAGCACCCCCTGCCAGAACTGGGTTTCCTCGGGCTTCTGCGGCTGGAACGGATCCAGGAACGACTTGTGCTCACCCGAGGTGTAGGTACGACGCTCCACACCCAGCTTCTCCATGGTGCCGACGAAACCATAACCGGCCGCCGTAACCCCAATGGAACCGACCAGGCTCGCCTTGTCGGCATAAATCTGATCGGCAGCGCTGGCAATGTAGTAGGCGCCGGAAGCCCCCAGGTCGGAAATCACTGCATACACCTTGATATCCGGATGCAAGCCACGCAGGCGACGGATTTCGTCATAGACATAACCCGACTGCACCGGGCTACCGCCAGGACTGTTGATACGCAGCACAATGCCTTTGACCTTCGAGTCCTCGAAAGCCGCACGCAAGCCGGTCACGATGTTGTCGGCGCTCGCTGACTCCTTGTCCGCGATCACGCCCGCCACCTCGATCAACGCCGTGTAACCGGCCCCGCGGGTGGCGGTTTTTTCCATATCCATCAACGGCGTAAACAGCGCCAGGGCCACAAGCAGATAAACAAAGGTCAGGAGCTTGAAGAAAATCCCCCAGCGCCGCGAACGCCGCTGCTCTTGCACACCGGCCAGCAGGGTCTTTTCCAGCAGTTTCCAGCTCTTGTCGTCAGCACTGTCGGCAGCTGATTTACTCGGCGCCTTCCATTCGTCGCTCATGCTTTTACCCCAAAAGACTCAATTGCCCCGCTGGCCGAGCCAGGCATGCAATTGAGGAAAACTATCGATAGACAGGCGCGGCTCGTAAGCCTGCAAGACTTCCAGCGATTGCGCACCATAACCGACCGCAACCGATGCCATGCCCGCGTTACGCGCCATCAGCAGGTCGAAAGAGGAATCCCCGACCATCAACGCCTGCTCGGGGCGCACCTCGCAATGCGCCAGGATCTGCTCGAGCATCAGCGGATGAGGCTTGCTCGCGGTTTCGTCGGCAGCGCGGGTGATGTCGAAATAATCTTCCCAGCCATGCGCCTTCAACACCCGATCCAGGCCACGCCGCGCCTTACCGGTCGCTACCGCCAGATGATATCCCTCGCCCCGGAAAGCTTCGAGAGACTGCACCACCCCGGCAAACAACGGAGAAGGCTCGGCCTCGAGAGCGATGTAGTGATCGGCATAATGCTGGCGAAAATCTACCAGCTCGGCATCGCTGATGTGCGGATACAGCGTGCGGATCGCCTCTGGCAATCCCAGGCCGATAATGCCCTTGACCGCAAAATCGTCGCACCGGGCAAACCCCGAGCGATCGGAGGCCACATGCATGGCCTCGACTATCCGACCAATGGAGTCTGCCAGGGTGCCGTCCCAATCAAAGATCAGCAGCTTGTAATCAGGGTGCACTCAGGCGCTCCACGGTCTTGGCCCACATTTCATCCACCGGCGCCTGCAATTTCAGCTCGCCGCCATCGGGCAACGGCACGGTCAGCATGTAGGCATGCAGAAACAGGCGCTTACCGCCCAGGTCACGGATTTCCTTGGTGAAATCGTCATCGCCATACTTGCTGTCGCCGGCAATGCAATGCCCTGCATGCAGGGTATGCACACGGATCTGGTGAGTACGACCGGTCACCGGTTTGGCTTCGACCATGGTGGCAAAGTCACCGAAGCGGCGCAGCACCTTGAACACGGTCAAGGCCTCCTTACCCTCTTCGTTCACTTCGACCATGCGCTCGCCGGAACGCAGGTTGCTCTTGAGCAGCGGCGCACGGACCTGCTTGATCGAGGTCGCCCAGTTGCCGCGCACCAGCGCCATGTAGCGCTTGTCGACACCATCGCCGCGCAAGGCTTCATGCAAATGACGCAGCATGCTGCGTTTCTTGGCGATCATCAGCAAGCCAGAAGTATCGCGGTCGAGGCGATGGACCAGCTCCAACTCCTTGGCGTCCGGGCGCAACTGACGAAAGGCTTCGATCACCCCGAAATTCAGACCGCTGCCACCATGCACAGCGATGCCGGCGGGCTTGTTGATCACGATCAGGGCTTTGTCTTCATAGACAATCGAAGCCTCCAGGCGCTGCAACAAACCCTGCGCCACGGGCACGGGTTCGTCACGCTCCGGCACGCGCACCGGCGGCACGCGCACGATATCGCCCGCCTGCAGCTTGTATTCGGGCTTGATCCGGCCCTTGTTCACCCGCACTTCGCCTTTGCGCAAAATGCGGTAAATCAAGGTCTTGGGCACGCCTTTGAGCCGAGCGAGGAGGAAATTGTCGATGCGTTGGCCGGCATATTCCGGCGAGACCTCAAGCAGTTGAACGCCTGGGGTCGAGGGGGCAGTAGTCGTCATGGCGCAAATGATAACAATTTTTTATGGAATTGAAGCACTTAATGATTACTGCTATAGTCGCGAACGCCGCCAAAAGCGGCCTGGACAGCGGACCAACGGCCAACAGCCGGCCCTGACCAACGCAATTCACCAGGATGCGAGGCCGTCCTACGGGGCTTTCGCTACGAACGGTGGAGTTTTGCAGTTGTAACAAGCGCAGGTGACATGAGGCCTGAAGCACGCCGAAAAGCAGAGTTTCCACTCGCCTTTCGAGCAAATATTCACGGCCAGTTCACAAAGTGCAGTCAGCTACGAACGAACCCGAGCGAGCGCTTCGGAAACACCGCCTAAATTAGCCATGATGCGTGAGCTCCCCTTTCGGAGCTCACGGTAAATGCCAACCCGCTGCGGATTCTGCGCGCGGCAGCACCCGAATTATCAGGGATACGTGTAGGGTGGAGATGCACAACCGTCGGACTGTGTAGCATTAGGCTTTATCAAGACGCTTCATCTCGTCCACAGTCGCCGGTTGATTCCTCCTCCTGATTGAGCTTTTGCTTAAGAGGTGCCTTTTGTCACCCCAGCAAGCAGGACGCGTGAGTCGCGAGTTCGCCCCAACTGGCCGGATTTCGCTAGACACTGGAGCGGCCAACCGCTCCTGACGCACCTGACACCGACCGTGAGAAGTCGTGTGTGCCGAACGCCGTTTCCGGCAGCCCGGAAACCGACGGTACTACATGAAAAGAATGCTGATTAACGCAACTCAACCCGAAGAGTTGCGTGTTGCACTGGTAGATGGCCAACGCCTCTACGACCTGGACATCGAATCCGGTGCACGCGAGCAGAAGAAGGCCAACATCTATAAAGGCCGTATCACTCGCATCGAACCAAGCCTCGAGGCTGCCTTTGTCGATTTCGGCTCTGAGCGCCACGGCTTCCTGCCCCTCAAAGAAATCTCCCGCGAATACTTCAAGAAAGCTCCCGAAGGCCGCGTCAATATCAAGGACGTCCTGAGCGAAGGCCAGGAAGTCATCGTTCAGGTCGAAAAAGAAGAACGTGGCAACAAGGGCGCTGCCCTGACCACCTTCATCAGCCTGGCCGGTCGTTACCTGGTGCTGATGCCGAACAACCCGCGTGCCGGCGGCATCTCCCGTCGCATCGAAGGCGAAGAGCGCAACGAACTGCGCGAAGCCTTGAACGGCCTGGTCGCCCCTGCCGACATGGGCCTGATCGTTCGCACTGCCGGCCTGGGCCGCAGCAGCGAAGAAATGCAGTGGGACCTCGACTACCTGCTGCAACTCTGGACCGCCATCAAAGAAGCCTCGCTGGACCGCGCAGCGCCTTTCCTGATCTACCAGGAAAGCAACGTGATCATCCGCGCCATCCGTGACTACCTGCGCCAGGACATCGGCGAAGTGCTGATCGACAGCGTTGAAGCCCAGGACGAAGCCCTGACCTTCATCCGCCAGGTGATGCCGCAGTACGCCAGCAAGATCAAGCTGTACGAAGACAGCGTTCCGCTGTTCAACCGTTTCCAGATCGAAAGCCAGATCGAAACCGCCTTCCAGCGCGTCGTCGAACTGCCTTCCGGCGGCTCCATCGTTATCGATCCGACCGAAGCCCTGGTGTCCATCGACATCAACTCGGCGCGCGCCACCAAAGGCAGCGACATCGAGGAAACCGCCCTGCAGACCAACCTGGAAGCAGCGGAAGAAATCGCTCGCCAGCTGCGCCTGCGTGACATCGGCGGCCTGATCGTCATCGACTTCATCGACATGACCCCGGCCAAGAACCAGCGCGCCGTGGAAGAGAAAGTCCGTGAATGCCTGGAAGCCGACCGCGCTCGCGTCCAGGTCGGTCGTATCTCGCGCTTCGGCCTGCTGGAAATGTCCCGCCAGCGCCTGCGTCCATCCCTCGGCGAAAGCAGCGGCATCGTCTGCCCACGCTGCAACGGCACCGGCATCATCCGCGACGTCGAATCGCTGTCGCTGGCGATCCTGCGCCTGATCGAAGAAGAAGCCCTGAAAGACCGCACCGCCGAAGTTCGCGCCCAAGTGCCGATTCCGGTCGCGGCCTTCCTGCTCAACGAAAAACGCAACTCGATCACCAAGATCGAACTGCGCACCCGTGCTCGTATCGTCATTCTGCCGAACGACCATCTCGAAACGCCGCACTTCGAAGTCCAGCGTCTGCGTGATGACAGCCCGGAAGCCGGCATCAACCAGTCCAGCTACGAAATCGCCGCTGCCGCTGCCGAAGCCGAAGAAGTCCAGCCAGCCGCCGCGACCCGCACCCTGGTTCGCCAGGAAGCCGCCGTCAAGACCGCTCCAGCCCGCGCCAACGCACCGGTTCCAACCGAAGTGGCCGCCGCCCCGGTTGCCGCTCCGGCCGCTGTTGCCGAGCCAAGCCTGTTCAAAGGCCTGGTGAAATCCCTGGTCAGCCTGTTCGCCACCAAGGAAGAGCCAGCCGCTCCGGTCGTGGTTGAAAAGCCGGCCACCGAGCGTCCTGCGCGCAACGAAGAACGCCGCAACGGTCGTCAGCAGAGCCGCAATCGCAACGGTCGCCGCGACGAAGAGCGCAAGCCACGCGAAGAACGCGCCCCTCGTGAAGAGCGCGCACCGCGCGAAGCCCGCGAAGAGCGTCAGCCACGCGAAGTCCGCGAGGCTCGCGAGGAAGTCCAGGCCACCGCTCGCGAAGAGCGCGCGCCACGTCCGCCACGGGAAGAGCGTCAACCACGCCCACCACGTGAAGACCGCAAGCCACGCGGCGAACGCGAAGAACGCGTGCGTGAACTGCGCGAACCGCTGGACGCTGCTCCTGCCGCTGCCGCTGCCGCTGCCGCCGAAGAGCGTCCGGCTCGTCAGCCACGCGAAGAGCGTCAACCGCGCCCACCGCGTGAAGAGCGCCAACCTCGCGCCGAACAGGCCGCTGCCGTAGCTGAAGAAGAGCTGCTGCCGAACGAAGAGCAACTGCAGGAAGACGGTCAGGAGAACGCCGAGGGCGATCGTCCGCGCCGCCGCTCCCGTGGCCAGCGTCGTCGCAGCAACCGTCGTGAGCGTCAGCGTGACGCCAACGGCAATGTGATCGAAGGTTCGGAAGAAAACAGCGAAGAGCCAAGCAGCGCCGATCTGGCCGCAGGCCTGGCGGTAACCGCTGCCGTTGCCAGCACCGTGATCAGCGCCCCGGCCGAAGCCCAGGCTCACGAGCAGGCCGAACGTGCCACTGCTACCGTCCAGGAAGCCGCACCGACCGTCGAAGCACCGGTCGTCGAGGCCACCACTGCGGTAGAGATTCCAGCAGCACCTGCTGTTGAAGTCGCCCAGGTTCGTGAAGAACAGCACGAAGAACAGGCTGCGCAACCTGCAATTGTTGCAGAACAACCTGCAGTCGTTGCCGAGCCAGTGGTCGAAGCGCCAGTCGCCGAAGCACCAGCGGCAGAGCCAGCCCAGGAAGCGCCTCGTGCCTTCGAGCGTGCCGCCGAGGCGATCGTTGCCGAAGCGCCTGCACCAGTCGCAGAAGTTGTGGCTGAAGCAGTCGTGGCTGCTGAACCTGTAGTTGCCGAGCCTGTAGTTGCCGAGCCTGTGGCTGCCGCACCGGCAGCGCCGGTCGAGGCACCTGTCGCCGAAGTGGCTGCACCGGTTGTCGAGGCCGCTCCGGCCAGCGCCCTGACCAGCACCGGTCGCGCGCCAAACGACCCGCGTGAAGTGCGTCGTCGCAAGCGCGAAGCCGAGCGTCTGCAGAAGGAAGCCGAACTGGCTGCCGCTGCTGCCGCTGAAGCTCCGGTAGAAGCCGTAGTGGCCGCCGAGCCTGCGCCGGTGGTTGCCGAGGCGGTCGAGGTAGCTCCTGCTGCCGAACTGGCCATCGAGCAACCTGCGCCTGCCGCCGACGAAGCCCCGCGCTCCGTCGAAGAAGTGGTAGAGCACAAGCCCAAGGCCCAGGAAGAAGAGCACGAGCCTAAACCCCTCGTCTGATTCCTAGCCCGATAAAAAGCCCCGCCTGGTCACCCAGGCGGGGCTTTTTCATGCCTGCAATTCTTCGATCAACATCTTCGCCGCGAAAGCGAGCCCAGCGATCTCAACCGCTAAAAACCAACGCCTGCGGCGTATCCACATCCCACAACACGCCTGCATCCGTCAGTTCCACCTCGACGACCTGCCCCACGGCAAACAGCGGCCTGGCTCCTCGATCCCCGGTCAGGCCCTGCAACGCCTGCCCAAAGGCCGCGCCAAAAGCCACCGGGTGACCATAGGTCCCCTTATAAACAGGCACCCGGATCATTTGCTCGCTCAGCCCTTGCAGCACGCTCTCGATACTCGACGGCAGGATAAAGGGCATGTCCCCCAGCACCACCAGCCAGCCACTGGCATCGGCACAGGCTGCGACGGCGGCCGCGAGGCTGTCGCCCATGCCCGGCGAGTCCAGAAGCACCACCTGGCAGCCATAGGCTTCAGCCAAGGCAATCACCTCGGTACGGTCCGGCGTTGTCACCAGGACTCTACGGGTCAGCAGTTCGGGCAAACTCCTCAGGACCTGCTCGACTACCGGCCTGATCACCGCGTCTCGTCCCAGGCATGGAGCCAGCAACTTGTCTTGCCCGCCCCCCGCCGCCTGCCGATAACGGCTGCCCTGCCCCGCGGCCAGGATGACCGCGCACAGCGACTCGCTCACGCGCTCACCTGCGCAGTGACTTGAGGCGGCTTTTTCTGCAACAGGTCGATGCCGTTCTTGATGGCGACGATCTCCGACATCACCGACAGGGCAATCTCCGCCGGTGTATGGCTGCCGATATGCAGGCCGATGGGCCCGTGCAGGCGTTCGATGGCCTGCGGCTCCAGCCCCAGCTGGGTCAGATTCTCCCGACGCTTCTGACTGTTGACCCGAGAGCCCAGCGCCCCGACGTAAAACGCCCGGGAATTGAGCGCGGTCAACAGCGCCATGTCATCCAGCCGGGGGTCATGGGTCAGCGCGACAATGGCTGTACGCTCGTCGGTCTCGATATTCAGCACCGCATCGTCCGGCATTCCCGGCACAAAACGCCCGTGCTGCTCTTCCCAGCCGTAGACAAACTCCTTGCGCGGATCGCAGATCAGTACTTCGAAGTCCAGCAGCCGCGCCATTTCTGCCACATACCGCGACAACTGCCCGGCGCCGATCAGCAACAGCCGCCAGCGCGGGCCATAGATCGCCCGCAGGGTGGTGTCATCGAAGCTCAGCACGTCGGTCTTGCTGGCCGGCTTTAGCAGCACTTCACCGCTGCTCAGGTTCAACTCCCGGGCGACGATTTCATGCGCCTCGCAACGAGCCAGCAGTTCCGCGACCCAGCCCGGATCGCCAACCCGCTCCTCGGTCAGGCGCAAGGTGCCGCCGCACGGCAGGCCAAAACGCGCGGCCTCCTCGCGGCTCACGCCATAGGTCACCAGTTGCACCGGCGGCCCGTCCAGAGGCAGGCGGCCATCGTGCAAACGGGCGATCAGGTCGTCCTCGATGCAACCGCCCGAGACCGAGCCGATCACCATGCCGTCTTCGCGCAAAGCCAGCATGGCCCCCGGTGGCCGCGGCGCGCTACCCCAGGTCTGGACCACGCTGTACAAGGTCACGCGCTGCCCCGCACGGCGCCATTCCAGCACGCTGCGCAGGACATTCAGATCAACGCTGTCCATCAGGCCTTGCCCGCCTGTTGCCAGCCCTGCAGTTGGTAACGCACTGGCAGGTTGCGAATGCGCTTGCCGGTGGCGGCAAAGATCGCGTTACACAGGGCCGGCGCGATCGGCGGCACGCCCGGCTCACCGACACCGCCCAGCGGCACATCGCCTGGTGGCGTCACCAGGTGCACGGCGACTTCCTTCGGCGCCAGGGACATGCGCGCCACTTCATACATATGGAAGTTGTCCTGCTGGACCTTGCCGTCCTTGAAGCTGATCTCGCCCACCACCGCATTGCCCAGGCCCATCACACAGGCGCCCTCGAACTGCGAGCGGATACGCTCGGGATTGATCTGCGGACCGCAGTCCACGGCGATATCGGCCTTGTGCACGATCAAGGTGCCATCATCCTTGACCTCGACTTCGATCACCGCCGCCACGTAAGTGACGAAACTGTAATGCACCGCCAGCCCCAGGCCGCGGCCCTTGGGCAGGCTGCGGCCCCAGCCCGCCGCCTTGGCCGCGGTCTCCAGCACGCCACGCATACGGGCGGTGTCGATCGGGTAACGCTCCGGCGACTCACCGTAGTTCCACTCTTCGCTCAAGGTCCGTGGATCGATCCGGCGATCCGGCCCGAGCAGTTTGAGCTGGTACTTCAACGGGTCCTGGCCCGCCTTATGGGCCAGTTCGTCGACAAAGCTCTGGATGGCGAAACCGTGGGGGATGTTCGACACCGAGCGATACCAGCCAACCCGGGTATGCGCAGCGGCCTCGGGGTTTTCCAGGCGCACGTTGGGAATCGCATAGGCCAGGTTGGTAAAGCCCATGCCCAGTTCGAAGGCGGCCTCATGGTTCATGCCCGGGGCGAACAGCGCGGTGATGCTCGGCGCCACGGTGCGGTGCAGCCAGCCGGACGGCATGCCGTCCTTGTTCAGGCTGGCCTTGAGGTATTCCGCCGACACGGTGTGGAAGTAGGAGTTGTGAATGTCGTCTTCGCGGGTCCATTGCACCCGCACGGCCTTGCCCGGCACTTCCTTGGCGAGAATCGCCGCCTCGAGAATGAAGTCGGGCTTGGATTTACGCCCGAAGCCACCGCCGAGCAAGGTGATGTTGACCGTCACCTTGTCGAAGGGAATGCCCAGGCGCTCGGCAATACGTTCGCGGGTCACCTGTGGCGCCTGGCTCGGAGCCCAGGCTTCGCACTGGCCGTCCTTGAAGCGCGCCACGGCGACCATCGGTTCCATCGGCGCCTGCGCCAGGTGCGGCAGGTAGTAGGAGGCCTCCAGGCTGCTGTCGGCGCTGCCCATGGCGTCGTCGATATTGCCGGTGCTGCGTACTACCTTGCCGGGCTTGAGCGCCGCGGCTTCCAGTTCCTTGCGGTAGGCAATCGAGTCGTAGCCGGCGTTGACGCCATCGTCCCACTCGATCTTCAACGCATCGCGGCCCTTGATCGCCGCCCAGGTATTGCTGGCGATCACCGCCACACCACCCAGCGGCTGAAACTCGGAAGGCAGCGGGCGACTGTCGATCTGCACCACCTTGATCACGCCCGGCACCTTCAGCGCCGCGCTGCCATCGAAGGATTTGACCTTGCCGCCATAGACCCGTGGGCGCGCAACCGTCGCGAAGAGCATGCCGTCGAAATGCACGTCGGCGCCGTAGACCGCCTGACCATTGACGATGTCCGCACCGTCGATGGCGCGGGTGCCCTCCTTGCCGATGTAGCGGAATTCGCTGGGTTGCTTCAGACGCAGGCTGTCGCGGGCCGGCACCGCCAGGGCGCTCGCCGCGGCGGCCAGGGCACCATAGCCCAGTTCACGGCCGCTCGGCTGGTGGACCACTTTATGCAACTGCGCCCGGCACTCGGCCAGCGGGACTTTCCACTGCTCGGCCGCCGCCTGCTCGAACATGGTCCGCGCCGCCGCACCGCAGCGCCGCATCGGCTCGTACCAATGGCGCATGCTGCGCGAACCGTCGGTGTCCTGGTTACCGAACAGCGCCTCGTCGCCCGGCGCCTGCCTGACCTTCACCAAGGCCCAGTCGGCCTCCAGTTCGTCAGCGACCACCATGCTCAGGCTGGTACGCACGCCCTGGCCCATTTCCGAACGGTTGCAGAGCACGGTCACACTGCCATCGGCGGCGATGCTCACGTACACCTTGGGGTCATCGACCCAACCGTTGGGCATGCCGTCGGCACCGAACTTCTTCTCTTCGGCGAAAGCGTCCTGCCAGCCCCAGCTGGCCGCCAGTACCAGTGCGCCGGTAGCTCCGACGCCTTTGAGAAAACCGCGGCGGCTGAGGTTGCTCAGGGCAAAATCATTCGGCAGCTGGCTCATGCCTTGGCCTCCTTCAGGTGGGTGGAGGCCTGGCGGATCGCCGTCTTGATCCGGTTGTAGGTGCCACAGCGGCAGATGTTGCCAACCATGGCGGCCTCGATCTGTTCGTCGCTGGGATTGGGGTTGACCTTGAGCAAGGCAGTGGCCGACATGATCTGCCCGCCCTGGCAGTAGCCGCACTGGGCCACCGCGCTGTCCAGCCAGGCCTGCTGCACGACTTTGCCGACCGGGTCGCTGTGCAGGTTGTCGATGGTGCTGACATTCTGCCCGACCACCGAGCCGATCGGCGTGATGCAACTGCGCGCCGGGGAGCCGTCGATATGGATGGTGCACGCGCCGCACAGGCCCATGCCGCAACCGAACTTGGTGCCGTTGTAGCCCGCCACGTCGCGGATAGCCCAGAGCAGCGGCATGTCCTCGGTGACATCCAGTGGGTGATCTTGACCGTTGAGTTTCAGGGTAATCATGGGCACGCCCGCATATTTTCCGTTTATGGGGTCGAGCAATCTGCCGTTGAGTACAACGACTTGCAGGAGCAGATCGACTCAGGCTAATGGGCTCTCTTATGAAGACGGGGAGTCTTCACCGGGCCTTTGGGGGTACAAATAGTTGCATTGTTAGCAGGCTAAGTTAAGCCGCAATTAACAAAAAAGCCTTGCAGGGTGTGAACCCGTGCAAGGCTTTGCTGGCGCGTCTTGAGCTTAGCTCAACAGGCTCAATAGAGATTGGGCTCCATCTCCAGCTGCACATGGAAGCGCTCGGCAATATCCTGCTGGATCCTTCGTGCCAGGCTTAACAACTGCAAGCCCGTGGCACCGCCATAGTTGACCAGCACCAGCGACTGCAAACGATGCACCCCGGCATCGCCATCGCGAAAGCCCTTCCAGCCCGCCTGTTCGATCAACCAGCCAGCGGCCAGCTTCACCTGCCCGTCCGCCTGTGGATAACCTACCAGCCCCGCATGCCGCTGCCTGATCTCGGCCGCCAGCGCAGCGGACACCACCGGGTTCTTGAAGAAACTGCCGGCATTGCCCAGTACCGCCGGGTCCGGCAGTTTTTCGCTGCGGATGCTGCAAATGGCGCGACTGACATCGCTGGCCGTCGGCTGCTCGATGCCCTGCTCGCTCAAGCGCTGGCGCACCGGGCCATATTCCAGATGCAGATGCTCGCTGCGGGCCAGGGCAAAACGCACCCGCAGAATCAGCCAGCGGCCGGCCTCTTGCTTGAACAGGCTGTCGCGGTAGGCGAACTGACATTCTTCCAGGCTGAAATCGCGCAACTCACCGCTCTGCCGATCCAGTGCGGTGAGGCCGGCGAACACATCCTTGATCTCGACTCCGTAGGCACCGATGTTCTGCATCGGTGCGGCGCCCACAGTCCCCGGAATCAGGCTGAGGTTTTCCAGGCCGGACAAGCCCTGTTGCAAGGTCCACTGCACGAAGGGATGCCAGGTTTCACCCGCTTCGGCTTCGACTACTACCTGCTGGCCATCGTCGCTCAGCAGACGAATACCGCGGGTACTCATGCGCAAGACCAGCGCTGGAATATCCGCGGTCAGCAGCAGGTTGCTGCCGCCGCCAATCACCAGCAGCGGCAGTCGATGCTGCGCCGAACAGGCCAGCGCCTCACGCACGTCGGCGTCGCTGTGGGCCTCGGCGAACAGCTGCGCGCGCACATCGACGCCGAAGGTGTTGAAAGGCTTGAGGGAAACCTGGGACTGCAGATGCAAGCTCATAGCCGCCCCTTCAGCTCGATCACCAGCCGGTCGCTGGCGTACTCGATCAGGTCCAGCACCTGCTCGAAACCTTGCTCACCGTCGTAGTAAGGATCCGGTACCTCGTCCACCGCCGCCTCGTAGCGGCGCAGGAACAGGTCCAGCTCGGCCTTGCCCTGGGCCGGCTGCAGCGCCTTGAGGTTGCGCAGGTTGCTCTCGTCCATGGCCAGGATCAGGTCGTAGCGAGCAAAGTCCGCGCTGCTGACTTGCTGCGCGCGCTGGGCCGACAGGTCGTAGCCGCGCAACAGCGCCGCGCGCTGGCTGCGCTTGTCCGGCGCCTTGCCGATGTGCCATTCGCCGGTCCCCGCGGACGCGACTTCGACCCGGTCGGCCAGCCCCGCTTCACGTAACTTGTGGCGCAGTACGCCCTCCGCCGTCGGCGAACGGCAGATATTGCCCAGGCAGACAAACAAAACCCGCATCAGGCCTCCAGCAGGCGACGAACGCGCTCAAGGTCTTCGGCGGTATCGACACCACCAGGCGGCGCTTCCAGGGCATCGGCGACATGGATACGCACGCCGTGCCACAAGGCCCGCAACTGCTCCAGCGACTCGGTGTTCTCCAGCCAGCACGGCCCCCAGCTGACGAAGTCATGCAGGAAGCCGGCGCGGTAGGCATAGATGCCGATATGGCGGCGATAAGGCACGCCTTCCGGTAGCAGGTCGCGATTCTTCGCAAAGGCGTCGCGCGCCCACGGCAAGGTGGCGCGGCTGAAGGTCAGCGCCAAACCATTGATGTCGCTGACCACCTTGACCACGTTCGGGTTGAACAGGGTCTCGACGTCCTCGATCGGCTCGGCCAGGGTGGCCATGCTCGCTTCAGTGTGGGCGGCCAGGTTGGCGGCCACCTGGTCGATCACCGCCGGCGGGATCAACGGCTCGTCGCCCTGGACATTGACCACGATGGCGTCCGCGGCCAGGCCCAATTGGCTGGCAACTTCCGCCAGGCGATCGGTCCCGGAGTTGTGGTCCTCGCGGGTCAACACCGCTTCGGCGCCGAAGCCCTGGCAGGCTTCGACGATTCGCGCGTCGTCAGTCGCTACCACCACACGCTGGGCGGCGCTCTTGCAGGCCTGTTCCCAGACGTGCTGGATCATCGGCTTGCCGGCGATCATCTGCAGCGGTTTACCCGGCAGGCGGGTGGAGGCGAATCGGGCTGGAATGACAACGGTAAAGGCTGTGGTCATTTATCCAGGCGCTCGTCGGTGCTGAGGGTGCGGGCTTCGCTTTCCAGCATGACCGGGATGCCATCACGAATCGGATAGGCCAGGCCGGCGCCCTTGCTGATCAGCTCGGTCTTGTCGGCGCTGAGCTTGAGCGGTCCCTTGCAGATCGGGCAAGCGAGGATATCGAGCAATTTGGTGTCCATGAGAATTCCCTGGATAGAAGCGTTAAGGCAGAAGACGAGCGGGCAACAGGCGCATCAGCTGCGTATCGAACCAGGCCACGAAGGCCGGGGATGGCACAGCATCCACCGCCAGGTACCACCAGTCGGGAGCCGCGAAGGTACGGCACTTCACCGCATCCTTTTCGGTCATGACCAGCGGCAGCGCCGGGGTGAAACTCAGCGCCTGCGCGCTGTATTCGGCGTGGTCGGCGAAAGCATGCGGGACAGGCTGCCAGTGTAGCGTTTCAAGGGTAGTGAAGAAACGTTGCGGATTGCCGATACCGGCCACCGCGTGCAATGCCTGCCCCGGCGCGAAGTGCTCAAGTCCGCGACGTTCGCCGCTTTGCAGATTGACCAGGGCGGTGGGTGCCAGGCGAAAGGCGAAGCCATCCTCGCGATCGTCGCTGGCGCCGTTGTAGAGCACCGCGTCGACGCTTTGCAGGCGCTCGACCGGCTCGCGCAGCGGCCCGGCCGGCAGGCAACGCCGATTGCCCAGCCCGCGCGCGGCGTCGATCAGCACCAGTTCGAGGTCGCGGGCCATGCGGTAATGCTGCATGCCGTCGTCGGAGAGAATCAGGTCCAGCGGTTCGGCGGCCAGCAGGGCCCGCACGGCGCGACTGCGATCGGGGTCGATCATCAGCGGCACGCCGCTGCGCTGGACGATCAGCAAAGGCTCGTCGCCGGCGACTGCGGCGCTCTGCTCGGCGGCGACCCGCCATGGCCACTGCGGCGGCTTGGCGCCGTAACCACGGCTGACCACGCCGACTCGCAGCCCGCTGCGCTGGCAATGCTCGATCAGCCACAGGATCAGCGGCGTCTTGCCGGTACCGCCCACGGTGATATTGCCGACCACCACCAGCGGCACCGGCGGCTGGTAAACATTGCCCTCACCGGCCAGGAAGCGTTCGCGCTTGCGCACCACCACCCGGCGATAGAGCCACTCCAGGGGCTGCAGCAGTTTCAGCGCGGGATGGCCGTTGTACCAGGCAGCGAGCAAGCGATCGGACATGGCCATCAGGGTGCTGGCGCCGCCTCGACGGTGGTCATGCGCAGATGGCTGAAACCGAGCTTGCCGGCGGCGTCCATCGCGGTAATGACGGCCTGGTGCTGGGCCTTGCCGTCGGCACTGATGGACAGCGGCAGGTTGGTGTCGCCCGCCGACTCCTTCTGCAAGGCTTCGATCAGGCTGGCCAGGTCGCTCTTGGGCAGCACCTGGTTGTTCACCGAAAACACCCCGTCGGCGCTGATGGCGATATCCAGTTGTTTGGTCTGCTGGTCTTCGGCCGGCGAGCCGCTGACGGCCTCCGGCAACTCGACGCGCAACTGGGTTTCCCGGGTAAAGGTGGTGGTCACGACGAAAAACAGCAGCAGGATAAACACCACGTCGATCAACGACGCGAGGTTGATATCGATGGTTTCCCGTGGCTTGCGGCGGAATTTCACGCTTTGCCCTCGGCCAGATCGACGTCGCGGTCACCCTGCACCACTTCGACCAGTTTGATGGCTTCCTGCTCCATGCCAACCACCAGCTCATCGACCCGGCGTTGCAGGAAACGGTGGAAGAACACTGCCGGAATACCGACCATCAGGCCGGACGCGGTGGTGATCAACGCCTTGGAAATACCACCGGCCAGCACCGCGGCATTGGTGGTCATCCCCGAGCCCATGAACGAGCTGAAAATATCGATCATGCCCAGCACCGTACCCAGCAAGCCCAGCAGCGGGGCCATGGCGGCGATGGTGCCGAGGGCATTGAGGTAGCGCTCCAGTTCGTGGATGACCCGGGCGGCGGCTTCCTCGATGCACTCTTTCATGACCTCGCGGCCATGCTTGGAGTTGGCCAGACCGGCAGCCAGGATCTCGCCCAGGGGCGAATGGGCGCGCAGTTCCTTGAGCTTGTCCTTGTTCAGCTGTTTGTCCTTGATCCAGCGCCACACCTGGCCCAGCAGATGAGGCGGGGTGACGCGGCTGGCCCGCAGGGTCCACAGACGCTCGGCAATGATGCCGACCGCGACAATGGAACTCAGAATGATCGGCAACATCATCCAGCCGCCGGATTTGACCAATTCCCACACAGTGACAGTCCCCTCGAAAAAGTGCGCCACTCTAACATAGGGGCCGAATGCACCGAAGAACCTGATGTCGCATGCCTTCAGGCTTTAATAACTCTCGGTTATTTAAGGAGATAGTGGCCATTTGCGCCAAAAGCGTCGCTGCGCCCGCAGGCTCGTCGGTTCGGTGTAAGTGCCCAGCATCAGCCGCAGCGCTCCCTGCTCCGCACTGTCGTAAATGGCGCTCCCTTGCTGGCGATAACGTTCGACGACCTGCGGGTGCGGATGCCCAAACCCATTGCCGTGCCCACGGGAGATCAGCACCACCGAAGGTGCAAGGGCCTTGAGCAGGGCCGCGGACGACGAGCTGCGACTGCCGTGGTGCGGCGCCTGCAACCAGTGGGTCTCGACGGCCAGCGGGGTATCCAGCAAGGCGCGTTCGGCCAGGGCATCGATATCCCCCGTCAGCAGCAAACGCTCGCCCTGGGCCTCGACCTGCATCACGCAGGACTTCTGGTTACCGTTCTGCGCACCCGCCCATTGCCACAGGGAAAAACGCACCCCGTCCCATTGCCACTGCTCGCCGCTGGCGCAAGGCTCTGCCGGTAAATAGGCCGGCAAACCCTCGGGATCGCCGCTGACCAGCCTGGCCACCGGCAAGCCGCGCTGAATGGCGTCGGCGCCACCGGCATGATCGGCATCGGCGTGGCTGAGCAGCATCAGGTCGAGGCGCGCGACGCCCAGCTTGCGCAAGGACGGCAGCACCACCCGCGCGCCCAGGTCGGAATCGCCAAAACGCGGACCGGCGTCATACAGCATCGCGTGCTCGCGAGTCCGTACCAGCACCGCCAGGCCCTGCCCGACATCCAGCTGCCAGACTTCCGCCTCGCCATATGGCAGCGTGTTTTTCGGCGGGAACACCACCAACAGCAGCATCGGCCAGCCCAAGGGACGCAGCGGCACGCCCGCAGGCAGCAACAGCAGCAAGGCTCCCAGCGCGCTGATGCTCCAGGCCCAGAGCGGTATGGCCGGCGCTACCCACGCCGGCCACTGGGCAGCCAGCAGGGTCAGGCCGCGGAACAGCAGGTCCAGCAAGCCACCGGCCAGCCAGAGCAAACCTTCGCCCAGGTAAGGCACCGCCAGGAACAAGGTGCCGAGCAACGCCGGCGGCAGCACCAGCAGGCTGATCCAGGGTTCCGCCAGCAGATTGGCCAGCGGCCCGCTGAGACTGATGGGCAACCCCAGCGCCAGCAGCACCGGGCACAGGCCGATGGCGATCAACCATTGAATACGGGTCCAGGACTGCCACCAGCGCCAGCCCCCCAGGCGCCCGCCAAAGATCAGGATCAGCACCGCCACCGCGGTAAAGGACAGCCAGAAGCCTGGCTGCAGGCTGGCCAGCGGCTCGAACAACAGCACCGCATTCAATGCCAGCAAGAACGGCCACCAGGCACCCAGGTGGCGAAAGCGCAGGCGCCAGATCAGCACCAGGGCCACCATCACACAGGCACGGCGCACCGGCACATCGAACCCCGCCAGCAACCCGTACCCCAGGGCCGAGGCGAATGCCAGCCCGCAGGCCCAGGGCAGCCAGGGCCAGCGTCCGGGCCACAGGCCGTAGCGGGCCAGCCCCGCCACCAGGGCGTACATCACTGCGGCCAGCAAGCTGATGTGCTGCCCGGAAATCACCATCAGGTGCACGGTCCCGGTGTCTTGCAAGACACGCCAGTCTTCCTGGCTCAACCCGGAGCCGTCGCCCAGTACCAGGGCCGCCAGGCCGCCGGCGCGCCCGTGGGCATCGACTTGCAGCAAGCGCTGGCGAATGCGCGCGCGCCAGCCGCCCTCCGCGGCAACCAGCAGTTGCCCATCCTTGACCGTGCCCGTGGCGCCGATGCGCTGGGCCAGCAACCAGGCCTCATGATCGAAGGCTTGCAGATTGACCAGGCCGGCAGGTCGCTTGAGCTTCACCGCCAGGCGCCAGCGTTCGCCGCTGTGCACCGGCGGCCCGCCATACCAGGCCAGGCGCAGGCGTTGCGGGATCCGGCCGCGCCGCGCCCGCCCGTCTTCCAGCTCGAAACGCACCAGCCCCTCGGCCTGCTGCGGCAGCCCCACCACTCGACCTTCGAGCCAGCGAGTCTGCCCGTCGAGCGGTTCCGCCAAACGATCATCCAGCGCCGATTGCGCGCTGATGCAGGCCCACGCCAGGCCCAACAGAAAAAGGGCCAATGGATAGGTGCGAAACGGCAACAGCATCAAGGCCACTACCGGTAGCACCGCCAGCCATCCGATCGCTGGTAGCGCCGGCAAAAAGCGCAGGCACAAAAGCCCCGCCGCCAACGCCAGCATCCCTGTGCGCATAAGCCCGTCCTTGAGCAGTTTTTGAGTGTTGTCACTCCTTGGCTTAGCTCAGCGGACCGGGCGCCGGCTTTATCATTTGTCACAAAGTCTGAATGGGCGCCTTCTAGAATCCGGGCATACTTGCCGCTTGAACTGACCGAGAAGCCTTATGCCCCGGCGCCTATTCAAACGTTACATGCCAGATCCGACCAGCATCAGGGAACACAAGTCCTTACGCTTTCTTGGCACGTTGCTGCATGACCCCAACCTCTGGCACCTCAACCGGCACTCCGTGGCGCGCGCCATGGCGGTCGGCCTGTTCGCGGCCTTTATGCCGATCCCGGCGCAAATGCTGCTGGCAGCCGTGCTGGCCATTTCCGTGCGCGGCAACATGCCGATTGCCGTGAGCCTGGTCTGGCTGACCAATCCGATCACCATGCCGCCGGTGTTCTTCTGCACCTATCAGATCGGTGCCTGGTTGATGAACGTACCCGCCCGAACCCTGCCCGACGAGCTGACCTGGGAATGGATCAGCGGCGAACTCTCGACCCTCTGGCAACCCTTCCTGCTGGGCTCGCTGGTGGCTGGCCTGGTGCTGGGCGCCCTCGCCTATTGCCTGACCATGCTGTACTGGCGCTGGTGGGTCAGCCGGCAATGGCGCCGCCGCAAGCAGAGCCGACTGTAGAAACGCAAACGGCCTCCCGAGGGAGGCCGTTGTCGTTTCTGCGCGGGCTTACTGGCGCATGCCGCGACCACTGACCAGCAGGCGGGCACAACCGAAGTACAGGACCACGGTCGCCACCAGCATGAAGGTAATGGCCACACTGATCTGGATGTCGGAAACCCCGAGGATGCCGAAACGGAAGGCGTTGACCATATGCAGCACCGGGTTGGCCAGCGACACCGTCTGCCAGAACGGTGGCAGCAGGGTGATGGAGTAGAACACCCCGCCCAGGTAGGTCAGCGGGGTCAGCACGAAGGTCGGGATGATCGAGATATCGTCGAAGTTGCGCGCGAACACCGCGTTGATAAAGCCCAACAGGGAAAAGATCGTCGCGGTCAGGACCACCACCAGCAAGGTGATGCCCAGGTGATGCACCTGCAGGTGGGTGAAGAACAGCGACAGCAGCGTCACGATCACCCCCACCGCCAGCCCTCGCAGGACACCGCCCAGGGTGTAGCCGATGAGGATGGTGTGCGGCGACACCGGCGACACCATCAACTCCTCGATGGAGCGCTGGAACTTGCTGCCGAAGAAACTCGAGACCACGTTGCCGTAGGAGTTGGTGATCACCGACATCATGATCAGGCCCGGCACGATGTACTCCATGTAGGTGAAACCACCCATGTCGCCGATCTGCCGACCGATCAGGTTACCGAAGATCACGAAGTACAGAACCATGGTGATCGCCGGCGGCAGCAGGGTCTGCGGCCAGATCCGGGTAAAACGCCGGACTTCGCGATAGACGATAGTGTTCAGCGCGACAAGGTTGGGCCGTAGCTCGGAACTCATACCGCCACCTTCGACAGGTTTTTCTCCACCAGGGACACGAACAGCTCCTCAAGGCGATTGGTTTTGTTACGCAGGCTCAGCACTTCGATGTTCTGCTGGGCCAACTGGCTGAACAGCGCGGTGATGCCCACGGCTTTGTCGACCTGGACTTCCAGGGTGTGGCTATCCAGCAGCTTGCTTGGATAACCGATCAGTTGCGGCGCCACCTTCAGGTCGGTCTTCAGGTCGAGCAGGAAGGTTTCCACATGCAGCTGGCTCAGCAGCTGGCGCATGCTGGTGTTCTCGACGATGGTGCCGTGGTCGATGATGCCGATATTGCGGCACAGCTGCTCAGCCTCCTCCAGGTAATGGGTGGTGAGGATGATGGTGATGCCTTTCTGGTTCAGCTCGGTGAGGAAGGTCCACATCGAACGGCGCAGCTCGATGTCCACGCCGGCAGTCGGTTCGTCGAGGATCAACAGGCGCGGCTCGTGCACCAGGGCGCGGGCAATCATCAGGCGGCGCTTCATGCCGCCGGACAGCGAGCGCGACGGCACATCGCGCTTGTCCCACAAGCCGAGCTGGGTCAGGTACTGCTCGGCCCGCTCCTTGGCGACCTTGGTCGGGATACCGTAGTAACCGGCCTGGGTCACCACGATGTCGAAGGTCTTCTCGAACTGGTTGAAGTTGAATTCCTGTGGCACCACGCCGATGCAACGCTTGAGCGCGGCGGGCTCGCGGTCCAGGTCATGGCCGAAGACATTCACCGTGCCGCTGGTCTTGTTGACCAGGGTCGAGAGGATGCCGATGGTGGTGGATTTGCCGGCACCGTTAGGGCCGAGCAAGGCGAAGAAGTCACCTTCGGCGACATCCAGATCGATACCACTCAGGGCCTGGAAACCGTTGCCGTAGGTTTTGGTTAGCTGCCGGATGGACAGAGCGGAACTCATATCGGATTTACGCACCAAGAAGGGAGAACATTATAGGTAAGGGCGGACCGCCTGCATTGCAACGGCGCCGGATACACCCAATGGTGCTTGCCGACGCCGCACAAGTACAGTCACCCGTATTGATAGTCAGTATTAAGTCAACGCAGTCATCACCGCCTTGCGGTAGGCCGGACGCTGTTGCAGGCGGGCGTACCAGGCTTGCAGATTAGACAATTGCGGGCGCTCGATGGGCATTTCGAACCAGGCATAAATGAAGCTGCCCAGAGGGATATCGCCGATGCCGATTTCCTCGCCGGACAGGTAGGGATGTTCGGCCAGGGCCTGGTCGACCACAGCCAGCAGTTCGCCGCAGCTGTTCAGCGCGGCATTGATCTTGTCCCAGTCCTGCTGCTGTGCCGGCGTGCGCAGCACACCCCAGAACAGGTGTCGGAAGGGTTCGGCGAAAGTCGAGGTGGTCCAGTCCATCCACTTCTCGGCCGAAGCCCGCGCCTGTACATCGCTCGGGTACCAGGCCGTGCCGGCGGCATGGCGCGCGGCGAGATAACGCACGATGGTGTTGGACTCCCACAGTACAAAGCCGTCGTCCTCGATCAGCGGAATCCGCCCATTGGGATTCATCGCCCGATATTCCGGGGTATCCACCACACCGAAGGCACCACCGGCATCCACCGCCTCGTAGGTCAGCCCGAGCTCTTCGGCGCACCACAATGCTTTCCTGACATTCGACGAGTTTTTCCGACCCCAGATCTTCAGCATGACCGCTCCTCAGTGATGAATGCCGAGGCAGTCTACGCCGGATCAGACCTGACTCAAATCACTCTGCATGTCGCCCAGCAGCAACGGCATCTGCTCGGCGAACAGATGCGGATAACACTTCTCCAGGTGTTTGAAGAAGAAGGTCTCGGGGACGTCGGCGAATTGTCCGTGGTCCAGCACGTATTCCATCATCTGCTCGCCCTGGCGATTGAACGGGTGGAACACGCTGTCATGACGGCCATCGAATTCCAGTGGCGCTACATCGTACATCTCGCAGAGTTTCCGGTTGAACGCCGGCGTGGCCTTGACCCAGCGTCCTTGCAGGTACAGCTCGGTATAGCCGTGCATGGCAAACACATCACTGCGCAGCAACTCCAGCAAACGCGGGGTCGACAAGTGATTGCGCACGTCCGCCAGGCCGATCCGCGCGGCGATCCCGCAATGCCGCGCGCAGCCGGCAAGCAGGGTGGCCTTGGGCACGCAGTAACTTTCGCCGGTAGCCAGGGCATGGCTGCCACACAGGGTCTCGGGGTCGCGACTGAAGGTGTAGGGGTTGTAGCGCACGGCCTCGCGCACCGCGTAATAGAGGTTCACCGCCTGCTCCAGCGGATCGCTGCTGGCGCCACGATGAGTTTCCGCGAACTCCACCACCGCAGGGTGGTCACTATCGATGAAGCGGCTGGGACTCAGGTACTCGTGCATGGGGATGATCTCCGAGTGAAGTCCCGAGTCTAACGACGGCCTCCTCCCAACGATAACGACGTTTCGGCCAAATATCAGAGGCTGCCGCTTCGAGCCTGACAAGATCGACACGTTGCTGACCCGATGCCTGACGCACTGCGTCCGCTTCTTCTTACCGCTGCAAGCGCACTGCCCTGTCACCCCTTTTGTCGGATGCCGACTAAGCTCTGTGGGTGATTTTGCCCCTGGTTTCACGGAGGATTAAATATGCTGTTGTTGTGGATACTGGTTCTGCTGGTCGGTATTGCCTACCTGGCCCACCGCCGCATTGCGCCCCTGCCCGCCCTGGGTGTGGTGGCCGTCTACCTGCTGGCCATGGGCGCCTTCAGCCGTGCACCGGGCTGGTTGCTGCTGATCTTCTGGGTATTGCTGGCCGCGGTGGCAGCGCCCTTGCTACTGCCCGACCTGCGCCGCAAGTACTTCAGCGCCCCGCTGTTCAGCTGGTTCCAGAAAGCCCTGCCACCGATGTCGCAAACCGAACGCGACGCCATCGATGCCGGCACGGTCTGGTGGGACGGTGAACTGTTCAGCGGCCGTCCGGACTGGGACAAGCTGCTGGCCTACCCGAAAGCGCAACTGAGCGAAGAGGAACAGGCCTTCATCGACGGCCCCACCGAAGAGCTGTGCGCCATGGTCAGCGACTGGCAGATCGGCCAGTCCATGGACCTGCCGCCCGCCGCCTGGGAGCACATCAAGCAACACGGTTTCTTTGCCCTGATCATCCCCAAGGAGTTCGGTGGCAAGGGGTTCTCCGCCTATGCCCACTCACAGGTGGCGATGAAACTGGCGACCCGCAGCGGCGACCTGGCGTCCACCGTGATGGTCCCCAACTCCCTCGGCCCGGCCGAATTGCTGCTGCATTACGGCACCGACGAACAGCGTAATCACTACCTGCCGCGGCTGGCCCGTGGCGACGATATCCCCTGCTTCGCCCTCACCGGCCCGCTGGCCGGTTCCGACGCCGGCGCCATGCCCGATACCGGGGTGATCTGCAAAGGCCAGTGGCAAGGCGAGGAAACCCTCGGCCTGCGTCTGAACTGGGAAAAGCGCTACATCACCCTGGGCCCGGTCGCCACGCTCCTCGGCCTGGCCTTCAAGGCCTATGACCCGGACCATCTGCTGGGTGACGATGAAGACCTGGGGATCAGCCTGGCGCTGATTCCGACCGACACCCCCGGCGTGGAAATCGGCCGTCGCCACCTGCCGCTCGGCGCTGCCTTCATGAACGGTCCGAACTCCGGCAAGGACGTGTTCATCCCCCTGGACTTCCTTATCGGCGGCCAGGAAATGCTCGGCAAGGGCTGGATGATGCTGATGAACTGCCTGTCGGTCGGCCGCTCCATTTCCCTGCCGGCCGTCGGCACTGGCGCGGCCAAGTTCACCAGCCTGGTGACCGGCCAATATGCCCAGGTACGTGAGCAGTTCAACGTCCCGCTCAATGCCTTCGAAGGTATCCAGGAAGCCCTGGCCCGCATCGGCGGCAACGCCTGGCTGATGGACAGCGCGCGCATGCTCACGGCCAATGCGGTCGACCTCGGGGAAAAACCCTCGGTACTGTCGGCGATTCTCAAATACCACCTGACCGAACGCGGTCGCGAATGCATCGGCCACGCGATGGATGTGCACGGCGGCAAGGCCATCATCATGGGCCCGAACAACTACCTGGGCCGCAGTTGGCAAGGCGCGCCGATCTTCATCACCGTGGAAGGCGCGAACATTCTCTCGCGCAACCTGATGATCTTCGGCCAAGGCGCCATTCGCTGCCATCCGTTCGTGCTCAAGGAAATGGCCCTGGCCGGTCGCGAAGACCACGATCAGGCGCTGGTCGAATTCGACGGCCTGCTGCTCAAGCACATCGGTTTTGCCGTGGGCAACGCGGCCAGCACCCTGGTGCTGAACCTGGGCCTGGGGCACTTCGAACAGGCGCCGGGGGACAAGCTCAGCCAAGGTTATTTCCGCGCCCTCAACCGCCAGGCCGCGGCCTTCGCCATGCTGGCCGACCTGAGCATGATGCTGCTGGGCGGCGAGCTGAAGCGTCGCGAACGCCTGTCGGCACGCCTCGGCGATGTGCTCAGCCATATGTACCTCGCTTCTGCCGCACTCAAGCGCTACCACGACCTGGATTCGCCTGAGCATCTGCGGTCGCTGTTCACCTGGGCCCTGGAAGAAAGCCTCGGCCAGTCGGAACGGGCCCTGGACGAACTGCTCGAGAACTTCCCGAACCGGGTGCTGGGGTGCCTGCTGCGGGTGGTGGTATTTCCGTTCGGCCGCCGTCACAAAGGTCCGTCCGACCAGCTGGACGCCGAGGTCGCCGCAATCATCGGCCGGGCCAAGGGCGACCCGACCCTGGAAGAGCTGCTGGCCGGCTGCTACCGCCCACAATCGGCGCAGGACCCGGTCGGCGCCCTGCAACACGCCTTCGACTTGCTGAGCGCCAGTCACCCGCTGCAGAAAAAACTGCACGAGGCGCTGAAAAGTGGCCAGGTCAAACCGGTGGCCGGCGAACATGCCATCGACGCCGCGCTGGAGGCCGGCGTGTTGCAACCGGTGGAAGCCCAGACCCTGCGCGAGGCTGAAGCCGCCCGCCGCAAAGTCATCGATGTCGATGACTTCGCCAAGGAAGAGCTGACCCTGAGCGAAGGGAAAACCCGCTAAGGCGCAGGACCGTCAGGCGGATTATGAAACCGGGCGCGGGAGCTATATACTCCCGCGCCCGTTTTGCTGTTGAGGACTCATGTCATGTCCAACGTCGTCGCCGATCATCTCGTCCTGCTCGACCATTTGCGCAGTATCCTGGTCGCCGTGGGTGAAGCCGAGCAGGTTCCCGAAGAAAGCCATGCCTTGTTCCTGGAACGCTTCGACGAACTGCGCGCCTCGCTGCCGATCGACCCGATCGAAAGCCAGTACCTGGGCCAGGATCTGCTGTGCCAGGTGATGCAGCGTTATCCACAGGTCGCCCATCTGGTACCGCGCGACCTGCTGTGGTTCTTCGCTGGGGATTGCCTGCATTACATGCCCGACGAGGAAATCGACCTGTACCAGGCGCTCGAAGAGCGTCGCTACGAGGCCGAGCAGAATGATGAACCGTTCGACTGGAACCAGGAAAAGCAGCTGCTGGCGCTCTCCGCCCAGGACAGCAAGCACTGAGTCCGGCCCGGACACTACAAAGGCCCGCACGGTTGAACCGGCGGGCCTTTTTTCTACCCATGAGCGGCTGGCTCAACCCGCGCCATCGCCTTCGGGCTGTTCGTAGCCTTTCGCCTCCTGCTTGCCCTGCCGGCTCAAGGTCGGCTCCTTGGCCAGGCACTCCACCAGGTAATCGATGAATACCCGCAGCTTCGGCGGCAGGTAACGGGTTGGCGAATGCAACAGCCAGGCACCGCCATGGTAGGAAGCGAGAAACGTCCAGTCCGGTAGAACCTGCACCAGCAAGCCCTGCTCCAGGGCATGCCGCGCGGTGAAGTACGGCAAGCTGCCGATGCCGATATGCTCCAGCACCGCCCCCAGCCGTACCCCGGTGTGATTGGCCGCATAACGCCCACGCACGCCAACCGTCACCGACTTGCTGCCCTTCTTGAACTTCCAGCGCGCATCGCTGGGGGTTTCACCCAGGTAAATGCAACTGTGGTTGAGCAGATCGTGGGGATGGCTGGGCGTCCCGTGCTCGGCCAGGTACTGCGGCGTGGCGCACAGCATATGATCGATAGTCAGCAACTGGCGCCCGACTAGCCCCGCCGGCGGCCGATCGGTGATGCGGATGGCCAGGTCCACGTTGTCGTCGATCAGGTCGATGTTGCGATCTTCCAATAACAACTCGACATCGACCTTGGGGTAACGCCGCAGAAACTCGGGCATGTACGGATGCACGACAAAACGCCCCACGGCCTTGGGCACGCTGACCCGCACCAGCCCTTCGGCCTCGTGGGTGAACTGACCGCTGATTTCCATCACCGACTTGGCGGCGCTGACCATCTCGCTGCAGCGCTTGAACACCTCCTCGCCCCCTTCGCTCAAGCGCAACTTGCGCGTGGTGCGTTGCAGCAAGCGAGTCGCCAGCGCCTTCTCCAGACGGGAAATGCTGCGACTCACCGCCGACGGTGACGAACCCAACTGACGGGCGGCTTCGGAGAAACTGCCGACCTCGACGACCTTGACGAAAATCGCCATTTCGCCCAGCAGCGGAAGGGGGAGATTTATGCTCACAGCACAACAGTCCTTTGAGGTTTGAACGGATTATCACGCAATTCCGCCGCGCCATATAATTAAAAAAGGTATTTTAATAAGGGCACGGAATATGACGCTTCGCCTCTTTTTTCATAATGATGAACTCAAGGCCAACGTTGAAGTGCTCGAATGCACCCCGCAGGACAACGAATTCGCGGTGATCCTGCGTGCCACGATCTTTCATCCCCAAGGCGGCGGCCAACCCTGCGACACCGGCTGGATCGGCGAAAGCCAGGTGTTGCGCGTGGTCCAGGAACCCGAGCGAATCATTCATTACGTCAGCCAGCCGGTGCAACCGGGCATGGTCCAGGTCCAGGTCGATGAACAGCGCCGCCAGTTCAATACCCGCATGCACTCGGCCGGGCACCTGATCGGTCATTTCGGCGAAACCCGCGGCTGGGTCCCGGTCAAGGCCCATCACTGGCCTGGTGAGGGCCGCGTGTCCTTCAAGCCCGGGGACAGCCCGCAGGAACTCGACATCGACAGCCTGCAGAGTGGCATCGATCACTGGATTGCCGCCGACCTGCCGCGCCTGGTCTCGCTGCGTGAAGGCTCGCGGGAAATCGGTTTCGGCGAGCTTCCCGCCTATGGCTGCGGGGGGACCCATGTGAAGCGCCTGAAGGAATTGGGCAACGTCACTATCGCCTCCCTCTCGCAGAAGAAAGGAATGCTTTCGGTTCACTACCACGTGGACTGATTCATCGGCGGTGTCGCCTTGCACATCACGCGACGCATCGCCTGACACAGGGGAAACCCGCGTGCGCGGGTTCGACGATTATCGGATAGAGGGATCTGCAGATGATGCTTGACGTCGAGCGTCTCGATGAGACGTGCATAAAGAAACTGGCCCAGGAACAAGTGCTCGCCCTGCGCATCAAGAATTTCCTGCCGCACACCCAGGCGATCCAGCTGGGTGACAAGATTCTCGCTCCCGGCTTCGAGGGCTACATCAACGCCCCCAGCATCGGGCGGATCGGCATGGCGTTTTATGAGGCGGAAAACCAGCCGCTGCTGATCGAAGACTATTTCGAACGCGCCACCGCCAACATCGCCGAACTGCGCACGCGTTGCGCGCCCTATGCGTCTCCCGTCGACACCCTGCGCTGCATGCTCGACGAGTCCTGGCCAGCCGGCGCCCACCTGGAAAACCTGTACGGGCGCAAGATGTACGTTGGCCTGTCGCGGGTGGTGAAACCCGGGGTGTGCTTCCTTGCCCATCACGACATTTTCGCCAAGGACGCCCCCGACAGCTTCCAGGCCCACAGCCTGGAGGCGCAGTTCGCCTGCAACCTCTACCTGAACATGCCCGACGCGGGTGGCGCCCTGCAGATGTGGAATCACGATATTTCCCCGGACCAGTTCGACGACATGCGCGGCGACAGCTACGGCATCGATCCCGCCCTGCTCGGCACACCCTCGCTGGAGATCCGCCCGGAGCCCGGGGATTTCATCATGTTCAACTCAAGGCGCATGCACGCAGTCACCCCGGGGGTGGCCAACCCGCGCCTGAGCCTTTCCTTTTTTGTCGGCTATCGCGGCAGCTCGTCCCCCCTGACCTTCTGGAGTTGAAATGCTTTCCAACTATCTAGGCGAATTCCTGGCCCTGGCGACCATCCACTTTCTCGCCGTGGTGGCTCCCGGGCCTGACTTTGCCGTGACCATCCGCCAGAGCGTGCGCTTTGGCCGGGTGGTCGGGCTGTGCACGGCCATCGGCATCGGCGCGGGGATTTCCGTGCATGTGCTGTACACCCTGCTGGGGGTCGGTGCGCTGATGCATACCACGCCATGGCTGCTGAGCGTGGCCAAGGTGGTGGGCGGCGCCTACATTCTTTATCTCGGGGTCAGCCTGTTGCGCAGCAAACCCAAGACATCAATCGAGGGCAGCGACACGAACAACGATCAGGTGCAGCGGCAGACCTTGCCCAAGGCCTTCATGACCGGTTTCCTGACCAACGCCACCAACCCCAAGGCCACGCTGTTCTTCCTGGCGATTTTCACCACGGTGATCAGCGCCACCACGCCCCTCAAGGTGCAGGCGCTCTACGGTGTATGGATGTGTTGTGTGAACGCGCTGTGGTTCGTGATCGTCGCGCTGTTCTTTTCCAGCCCGCGGGTACGCTTGCTGTTCATGCGCATGGGCCACTGGTTCGAGCGAACCATGGGAGTGATCCTGATTCTGTTCGCCGGACGCCTGATCCTGTCGATGTAAGCCGCATCCCAACGCTCTGCTCAAGCGAGCCGCCAGCAACTGACGGCTCGACACAGGCTTGCTCAGTTCAGATCCACGATCAGCTGGCGGATGACAAGGCCTGAAGCAAGACTCCCTGCGGTTTTGCCATTTCGTCCAGGACTGAAAAGTGCGTGCAGCCCGGCACGTGAATCAGCTGCACAGACTCTCCTCGGGCCAACGCCTGCTTGGCGTATTCATCAGACTGGCGGACCAGTTCCGACAGTTCGTCGGCACCTACCGCCACCCATGTATGGGCGCCCTTGCCGATATGGTGCAGCGGGCTATAGGCATTGATCTCCGCGTCCGAGAGACTCAGTTTCTGGTTGAGCCACGACAGGCTTATGGGTTCCAGGTCGACCAATGCGCTGATCGCCAGGACATCGGTCACCCATGGGTGCGAACGGAACTGGATCGCCAGGTGGCCTCCTGCCGAGTGCCCGCTCAGGACCACCTTGTGCCCCGCAATACCCAGGTGATCAACGTCGGCGTGGAGATGCTCGAGCAGGCTGCCAATTTCGCTGACGATCTGTGTCATCGAGGCTTGCGGCGCGAGCGTATATTCGGCCAGGACGACGTTGAACCCCGCAGCCAGGGGACCGGCGGCGATGAAGGCGAAATCTTCCTTGCTGCAATTCTGCCAATACCCGCCATGGATGAAGATGAACGTCGGGGCGTCGGCTTTGCCACAGGGCAACCAGTCATAACGCTGCCTGGAGCCGGTGCCGTAAGGCAGATCGAGCCGGCCGGCCACAGAGGCGTAGAAACTGGCGCTACGCGCCTGCAAGTCTGCGTAGATACCGGGGAAATCCGGCACTGCCTCGGTGTTGTTATACGCCGCGTCGAGCTGGGCTTGATTCATGTCGCGATAGAGAATGGTCATGGTCATCTCCGATGGAAGGAATGTTTAAAAGGCTTGGTCAGCGGCCTGCGGTTGGTGCGGACGTGTCCGTCATCGAGCAGGAAGGTTTCAGGGGAGCGGCTTCGCTGTCCACGGCTGCTCTCTGTGAGAGGAATGCCACGCGTGGTTGGGGACTGTAGGCAGGGTGGTGGGCGGAACGCGGCTCGAATGCGCTAAAGAGTGAGTGGAGCCCAGGTCAGACGTAAATCAGCCGAATCTTAAATTTCTCTAGGATTTATCTTGCCATGGCCGCCCTGGGTGAACGGCGCAACGGCATATCAACTTGAAGCGGGGAGATACTCAGGCGGGGGCCATACAGGCCAGCGCGATGCTGGGAAAGCCGGCGCTGAGTGCGTCCGGCCCGCTCAGTCAGCACCGCGATTATCCGGGATGGGATCTGTCCTGGTGACCGGTTCGTCGTGCTCAAGCCCGCGCAGGGGCTCGTAGAGTATTCTCCAGGGCCTGCCTCAGCACCTGCTGGGTCAGGGGCTTGAACACCACCTCATCCATCCCGGCGGCCAGGCAGCGCTGGATTTCCGCGTCCTCGGCACTGGCGGTCGCCCCCAGGATCCAGCAGCGCCGGCGCCCCTTCTCGCGCTCCATCTGGCGGATGCGCACGGTCAAGTCATAGCCGCCCAGGCGTGGCATCTGGCTGTCGGTGATCAACACATCGTACTCGGCGGCCAGCCAGGCTTCCCACGCCGCCTGCCCATCCTCGACCAGCGTCACGCGATGCCCCAGAACCAGCAATTGCTCTTCCAGCGTCAGCCGGCTGAACGCATTGTCCTCAGCAACGAGGATATTCAGCGAAAGCGGCTCCGTGCTCGCCTGCGGTACTTCTGCCGCGGCTTCGGCAGGCGCCTCGGCCAGAGGCAGTTGCAGGGTCACGCTGAAGCAGGAGCCTATATCCGGTTCGCTGCTCAGGACGATAGTGCCGCCCATGAGTTCGACCAGCCGCCGGGTGATGTTCAGCCCCAGCCCACTGCCAAAGGTTTGCCCGGCCTGAGCCGAACTGACCTGGGAGAATGGCTGGAACAATCTGGCCTGGTCCTGCTCCGAGATGCCGATACCGCTGTCGATGACCTCCAGCAACAGGTGCAGATGTTCTGCCTCCCGGCTGCCCGAGGCATGCAGCGTCACCCGGCCCCTCTCGGTGAACTTGATGGCATTGCTCAGCAGGTTGAACAGCACCTGTTTCAAATGCAGCGGGTCGATCAGCACCCATTGTTCCATGTCGCCGGTGAAGCGCATCTCGAACGCCAGCTGCTTCTGTCGCGCCATGCCGACCACCAGGGGCGCGATCGCTTCGATCTGGGCCTTGAGCTGCACCGCCTCGGGCGCCGAGTCGATCATCCCGGACTCGATCCGGTTCAGGTCGAGCACATTGCCGAGCAACAGCAGCAGCCCCTGTGCCGCCTCCTGCGCGACGGCCAGCGACGCCAGGTCCAGCTCGCCCCGTTCGGCCTTCTGCTGCACCACTTCCTGCAGGCCGATAATGGCGTTCAGCGGGGTACGGATCTCATGGCTCATGGTGGACAAAAAGATGCTCTTGGCCTCGTTGGCCGCTTCGGCCTTCTCCCGCGCCAGCGCCAGCTCGCCTTCGGCCTGGCGGGTCTTGCGCACCTGCCGGGTCAGGTAGAACCCCCAGATCAGCGACAACAGGACCAGCAAGCCGAAGACACCGCCAAGCCGGAGGATATTACTGCGATGATCCCGCCAGAAATGGCTGCCCAAGGTGGAAATACGCGGCTCCCACTGTTCCACGATGTCCGCCACTTCCTCCGGGGTGATCGCCACCTGGGCCTTCTCCAGGATGCTGCGCAGTTCTTCCTGCCCCTTCAGCACCCCAAGGCTGACCGGGCGGGAGAACTCGTCGAGAATGCCGATTACGCGCAAGCGGTTGTTGAAACGCTGGGCGGACAGGAAACGACCGGTGTAGTCACTGCCAATGAACGCGTCGCTACGCCCGTCGTCGACACTGCGCATGGCCTCCAGAAAGTTGGGATAGATCTGTAAGCGGATATCCGGATAGTTCTGCTGGATGATCTGATTGACGAAATAACCCGGCACGCTGGCCAGACGCTTGCTTTGCAGGTCATTCAGGCTATGAAAAGGACTGCCCTGGGTACGGGCTGCCCTGGGTCCGGCCATCAGTACCACCGAGCTCCTCAGATAAGGAAGAAGGATATCCATATAGGCCTCGGTGTCGGTGTCGGCAGACGTAACCGAGGTCATCAGGGTCTTGCCCTCGGTTATCTGCGCGTTCATCTCGGCATAATTCTGCGCGCGGACAGGGCGGAACGTCAGGCCGCTGCGCTGGCTGAGCAACTTGAGATAGTCGGGGCCGATACCCCGCACCTGCCCACTGTTGTCCAATTGTCCCAGGGCGCCGAGAGAGTCATGGACAGTCACCGGGATTTCCGGATGGGCGGTCAGCCAACGGTTCTCGGCGGGCGTCAGCGTCACGCGCTGCTGGGTCAGGCGCAGGCTGCTCCCCGCACTCCAATTGCGCAGAATACTTTCGCTATGCCGTGAGCGAATGGTCGGAAGGGCTCGTTCGATCACGGCATGCAGGCGAGTATCGGAGGCGCGCACCAGGAAGCCGAAACCACGGCTTTCCACCGGCGCGAAGTTTTCGATGTGCAGGTCCAGCAGGTAGTTGATGTTGATCAGATAGTGAGCCGATACCGCATCATCGATCACCCCATCGACCTCTCCCAGGCTCAACGCCTCGAGCGCGCGCAGCGGCGAGGCGAATGGCAGGATCTGGCTGTACGGATAAACCGCGGAGACCTTTTCCTCGACACGGTAGCCGGCAAACACCCCCAGCCGGGTGCCGGGTGCCTGTGGGTCGTAAGGATGGCGTTCGGCTGTCACCAGCACCGGTTGGTTCGGTTCATAGGCCTGGGTCAGTAGCAGACCGTTATCCTCGGCATCCATCGCGGAGCCACCGCCGACCAGGTCAATCTCACCATTGTGCAGCGCGTCCAGCGCCGCCTGCCTGGAAGGGAATTGACGGACCTTGGGGGGGATCTCGAACAACAGGGCGAGGTAATCCGCGGTGATGCCCTGGAAACGATTGACGTCAAGCATGCCCAGCGGCGGATAGTCGGGCAATGCCACTCCGATCGTGAGTGGGCCTCTGCTTGCCAGCCACTGCCGGTCTACTTCACTCAGCCATGGCCGGCTGGTCACTGCCACCCTTGAGACGAGGGAAATATCGGGTTCCTGTGCGACCAGGGCGGGTGACAGAACAAGTAACAGGCAGAGAGCGACCATCCGACAACACGCTGGAATCATGGAATACCTTCCTGTGAATCGAACCCCGGCAACCTGCGCAAATGGGCCGTTGTCCCACGAGCAACAGCGTCACCCTCTTATGGAGAGTGCCGCTTTGATCTGTGGCAATGGGGGATGGATCAAGAGTGATCCGTCGGTATTCTAGCCGGGCGCCGGCGGTTGTGACATCGAGCGGCGAAAGCCTTTCTCGACTATGCGCGCCCTTGTGCTCTGATGGACTCGGGAAGGCTGGACAGCAACTGGCTCGCGATAGCCATCCGATCGGGGCAGGCAACAGGTCGTCGAGCAGAAGAATATGTGCCCGCCACCGATGACGATCAGTTGTAGTTGAGAACGAAGCTCATGGTCGCATCGCCCTTGCCCGGTTTTATCTCGCCACCTGTCGGAACGTATTTGGCACTGCCGGAGAACCGGTAAATGGAGCCCTCCGCCACCTCTCTATTCCAATCGAGGGCGACGGACCTGGCAATATCGAACGGCAACTTGACGCCCTTGTTATTGACCAGGGAAATACCCACCCCCGACGCGACACCCGCCTGGCCCAGCTTGGAAAGCTTGAGCATGCCATCGGCCTGGGAGCTACCTTCGAAGTAGACTTTTACCGGAACCTTTGTATTCGGTTTCAAACCATCACAACGGACATCGAAGTTGAACGGCACCTCTCTGACGCTACCCTTGGCAATATTTTCGATGGTCTGTTTACCCATCGGTACATTGACCGCCGCCCCTACCGATTCGCACCCGGCGAAAAACACATCGTTGACCAGTTCGGTAGTGCCTTGTGATCGGATCTGAACGGATACATTCCCCCTTGCCCAGGTTATGCCGAATTTCATCGGCGCATTTCCTGATGCCACGCCGCGACCGGTGCGAACAAATACAACATCCATAAACTTGGGAAGGATTGGACTCCCCCAATCGGGCGTCCAAGAATATGGGACACACCAAGTGTCGTTATTAACTTCCGACAGCGCCAAACAGAATTTGACCCCAACACCTTTGATGCCCGTCTCATACACCTTCGGAAGTGGCCGATGGGGTCAGTGCAGTATCCACCGTAATAGAAATGGTCTCTAAGCCGCTGCATATAACCATTCCCCCACCACTCCAGAGGTTCGTTACCCGATGTCTAGCAATCCCCTGTCCAATGGAGGCAGCCTTGATCAGGGTTTGAGCAGGGAGAATGATGTCCTTTATCAGCGGAGAACCATTGGGCAATGAGCAATTCGCCGCAAGCGCATTCCGAGCAAATAGGCTGGATAAAAACATCAAGATGAAGATCAGTTTTCCCATATGTAAAGTTCCTTCCCGCGCCCCATTAAGTACCTGGGTACAAATCGATGATGAGCAAAGAAAGTTAGCGAGAAAGTTCTCGTCTCTACCAGAAGACACCAGGCCTCAGTCGGAGATGGCGCTGTCGTATTTGAGGATTCCACCGAAATCGCCGATGACTTCGAACTCAACCTTGAGGTCGTTAGCCTGGACGCCGCTCGGCAGGTCCGCCATCTCGACCCGGGAAGTCGCGGCCGGCGCGACCATATCGATCGGTGCGGTGAAACTCTTACTTCCCATCCGCAACGTGATCGCGGCAAAAGACAAATGGAAAGCCGACGGGTTGGCCACTTCCAGATAGGGTTTGCCGTCTTTGGCAAGCAGGCGCCACTTCAGTTGCTGGGGGGCCTCCGCGACCTTGCCCGGTAGCCCGGCCGGCCGGTAGAACAGCTTGAGGCGCTGCTGCACGGCGATTTGCAGGGTGTTTTCCTCCCGGGACTTTTGCGGAATCTCCCGCACGTTCAGCCAGTACACCGACTCCTTGTCGGTCGGCAGGCCCTTGCCGCTGTAGAGGATGCGCAACACCTGCTGCTGTTCGCCAGCCAGGCGCTTGAGCACCGGGGTGATGGCGAAAGGCACATCCTCGCTCTTGTCGGCCGACTCGATCCAGGCCTGGAACATCAAGTCCTCGGTCGCGCTGTTCTTGATCACCAGGGACGCTTCCTTGCTCGGCGCCGCAAGCACCACACGGGTGTTTTCCAGGTTGATGCCAGCCTGGGAACAAGCAGGCAAAAACAGGGCGAAGCTGGCCAGAATCAATCCGGCGATGACTGGAGTCTTCACGGTAAATTCTCTACCTCGGTATGCGTCGAAGGGCGGCCCCCCCGTTGTTACGCGCCATGCAAAAACATCGATGGACTCGACGAAGCGAACCGTGCGGGTATTCGTGACGTTCGAGAAAGTCAGGAGGCGGGAAAACTACATTAGATAGGCGTCGTAATCAGCAGGACGATTCCTAAAAGGAACAAAATGCTCACTCACTATGCGAAAGCCGAAAAGAGCGAACAGAATAAGCAATCATCCTCAGAGCCCATATTGATGGATACCTGTCTGCGCATCAGTGCTTTCTAAAAACAAGTGTTTTCGATCCATAAGCTCCAGATCGAAGGTATTTCTATTAGCCCTGACATTCAAAATTTCATGCCGTCATGGATCTGATATTTTCCGACATGAATGAAGTATCAACCCTGCCGGCTTACATCCTGGTTTTAACTTAGAAACCCCTCTCACAGAACAAAAGCACCGCAACCCGAACTGCCCAGGCTCGACGATCGAGAAGGCCTGCCAGGCAAGCTTAAAGCCTTGGCCCGCTGATTTCTAGATACCTCCCAAAGCGGAGAAAGCGGCGGTTTCCCCAAGGAATCGCGCTTCTGATTCTGCCACGCCATCGGGCATCAGGCTGTAAGGACTTCAATATGACGAGCGCAATAGCTTGCTGTCTTACTTCAACTATGAAAGTGCCGTATACCAGTTAAGAAAGTTCTGGTTTTTTATTTTATTTCCTTTTGTTAATTAATAGACCCCTCTGAGCAACCAGGCATTTACATGCAAATAACTCCAGCCCTCAACGCTGGCGCGTACAGGCTCGAAATCAACTCTCCCGCAAAATCAGATAGTCATTCGAAACAGTCGAATAGCCACTTTTTTGACGTTATGTGGCAGGTCTCATCTGACAAAAAAATCATGGGTCTCCCTTGCTTGGAAGCCCATGAAATCAAACGCGGCTTGAGACAAACAACTTCCCTCCCGCATGGAGGAAATGGCGCCCCGGCTTTGCGTGATCGCCTTGGCGCCTGCCCCGCATCCGTTGTACCCGTTCTGCTGGGGGGATCAGCAGAGTATTCATATAGAGGACGCACCATGAACAAAAGCTATGCACTGATCTGGAACCAGGCCACTGGTTGCTGGAACGTCGCCAGCGAAGGAACCCGGCGCCGAGGCAAATCCAGTCGCCTCAAGGTCGTGATCGCCGCCGGCTTCTCGCTGCTGGGCCTGCTGGCCCAGGCTCCGGCCTTTGCCTTGCCGAACGGAGCGGCGATAGTCGCGGGCGACGCCGGCCTCCATACCACGGTCGACGGCAAACACATGACCATCGACCAACAAAGCAACAAACTGATCACCAACTGGAACGAGTTCAGCGTCGCTGGCGACGAAAGCGTCAGCTTCCACCAGCCCGGTAGCCAATCGATCGCCCTCAACCGGGTACTCGGCACCAATGGCAGCGATATCCAGGGCCGTATCAATGCCAACGGCAAAGTGTTCCTGATCAACCCCAATGGCGTGGTCTTCGGCAAGTCCGCCCAGGTCAACGTCGGCGGCCTGGTGGCCTCCACCCAGAACATCAGTGACAAGGATTTCCTCGACGGCACTTACCGCTTTACCGGGAACTCCAGCTCTGCCGTGAGCAACGCCGGCCAGATCACCGCCAACGAGGGCGGCAGCGTCGCGTTGCTAGGTGCCCAGGTCAGCAACAGCGGGGTAATCCAGGCGCAGATGGGCAGTGTTGCACTGGGCGCGGGCAAGGACTTCAGCGTCAACTTCGACGGCAACGGCCTGCTCAACCTGCAGGTGAACGGTGCCGCGGTGGATGCCCTGGTGCAGAACGGTGGCCTGCTCAAGGCCGACGGCGGCCAGGTGTTGATGACCGCCAGCAGCGCCAGCAGCCTGCTGAAAAACGTGGTGAGCAACCAGGGCGTGATCGAGGCCAAGACCTTGCAGAACAAGGCCGGCAAGATTGTCCTGGACGGTGGCGACAACGGCATCGTCCAGGTGGCCGGACGCCAGGACGCCAGCGCCCTGGGCGGCCAGGGCAACGGTGGCGTGGTGGAAAACCGCGGCGCCCGGGTCGAGGTCCAACTGGCTGCGCAAGTGGATACGCACGCCGACCAGGGCACCACCGGCACCTGGAAGATCAGCACGGACGAGGTGAGTGTTTCCAAGGCAGAGAACGGCACGCGTGGCGGCAATACCGGCCCTACCCTGCACGCCGATACCCTGGCCCAGAACCTGGCCCGGACCAATGTCGAACTGAACAGCAAGGGCAACCTGTCGGTCAACAAGGCGCTGTCCTGGAACAGCGGCAACAAGCTCAGCCTGACCGCCGAGCGCGGCGACATCCAGGTGAACGCGGCATTGAGCGCCACCGGCAACGGCGCGGCCCTGGCCCTGAATGCCGCGCAGGGAGGCATTCGCCTGAATGACGATGTCGCGCTGACCGGAACGGGAGCGAGCCTGGAGCTGAACTCCAAAAACGGCCACAGCCTCAAGGATGACAAGAGCGTCACCCTCTCCGGTGCGGATGCCCGCTTCAGCGCCAACGGCGAGTCCTACCAGGTGGTGCAGAACCTGAAGCAGTTGCGCGATATCGAAAAAAACATGAATGGCCGCTATGTACTGGGTAACCGGATCACCGGCCAAGGCAGCTTCAGGACGCTTGGCGAAGATCGCTCCTTCACCGGCAAGCTCGATGGCCTGGGCAATACCATCAGCGACCTGTCGCTCTATAGCAGCACCGCCTTTGTCGGACTGTTCGGTACCAACGCGGGGCAGATCAGCAACCTGAACCTCGAACGCATTTCAGCCAGTGGTGCTTATTCCACCTACTACAACACCCAGGTCGGCACCCTGGCCGCGGTGAACATGGGTAGCATCCGCAACGTCAAGGCCAAGGACGTACGGGTGACCGGAGCCTCTCATCTGAACTCGCTGGGTGGCCTGGTCGCGCTCAACCTGAACGGCGACATCGCCAACTCCTCGGCCAGCGGCCTGGTGATCGGCAACCAGTACACCTTTGCAATGGGTGGCCTGGTGGGCGAAAACGTCTCCAGCGCAGGTGGCGTGGCAAAAATCACCAATAGCCATGCCAATATTGCCCTCAGGGGGCAGATGAATTTTGGCTCCAGAGGCGCGGGTGGATTGGTGGGTTCGAACCGCGGAGTCATCGCCAATGCCTCCAGCACCGGCACGATCGACCTCGCCGGCGCCAACCTGAACATCGGCGGCCTGGCCGGCGAAAATACTGGCGATGGCAGCATCAGCAACTCCCGCTCCAGCACCAATGTCTCGGGTAGCCGGGCTGGTCGGATCGGTGGCCTGGTCGGCTCCAACCAGGGTTCGCTGGCCAACTCTCACGCCAGCGGCGACGTAACCGGCAATGGCACGGAAGCGATCGGCGGCCTGGTAGGCAAGAATCAGGGTGGTTCGATTGCCAACAGCTCTGCCAGCAACAACGTGTCCGACCTGTACAGCAGAAATGTGGGCGGCCTGATTGGCCATAACCAGGGCGGCCGCGTCGATAACGCGTTGTTCTCCGGCGCGGTGAAAGGCGGCAGGAATGCCAATGTCGGCGGCCTGATCGGCACGAACCAGAATGGCTCGATCAGCAACAGCTCGGCCAAAGGCAATGTGTCCGGTCTGTACGGTAGCAATGTGGGTGGCCTGATTGGCTACAACCAGAACAGCCGTATCGATAATGTAACGGTGGCCGGCACGGTGAAAGGCGATAGCAAGGCCAATATCGGCGGGCTGATCGGCTACAACGAAAAGTCCTCCATCGCCAACGCGTCCTCCACCTCCCTGTCCGTTACCGGCGGCAATGACGCCCTTATCGGTGGCCTCGTCGGCTATAGCCTGGCTAGCAGTATCACCAACTCATCAGTATCTGCCACAGTGACCGCCGGCAACGCTAGCCAGAGCGGTGGCCTGGTCGGCTACAGCAAAAATACCGATATCACCAACGCCTCGGCAGCCGTCCTGGTGACCGCCGGCGACAATAGCCAGGTCGGCGGCCTGGTGGGCCACAGCCAGGATGGCCGTATCATCAACGCCTCCGCATCCGGCACGGTGAGCAGCGGCAACAATAGCCAGGTTGGTGGCCTGGTCGGTTACAACCAAGACAGCGACATCACCAACGCCTCGGCATCCGCCACGGTGAACGGCGGTGACGATAGCCAGGTCGGCGGCCTGGTTGGCAGACAGCAGGGCAAGGTCGCCAACTCCTCCGCCAAAGGTTCGGTCAACGGCGGTCGCTATAGCAGTGTGGGTGGCTTGGCCGGGATGAATGAAGGGGAGATCAGCAACTCCAAAACCACCAGTAACGTCAGCGGCGGTTACGGCGCGCGCCTGGGCGGGCTGGCGGGGATGAACTTCGGTACGCTGCGCCTGTCATCGGCAGGCGGCAAGATCGATGGTTCCCACGCCTCCGGACAACTCTACGGCGGCTTGGTCGGCATCAACTTCAATTCGGACCAGCAATCCAGCAACAGCGTCTTTGGTGAAGCGACCAAGGTGCCGCAGGTTGGCCTGCAGTTCTGAGAGCTGAAGCTCTGCCCCCCGTCATAGGGAGGCAGGGCTTGTTGTCCGATTGAAAAGAGGGGGCAATGATTCAGCCGAATCATTGCCCCCTCTTTTTTCCTGACGCCTCTCGGCGACCTGCTCCAGAGCTCTACTTCTCTGTCGCGACCTCAGCCCCGTCGGCGCCCGGAACGCTGGGCCGGGTCAGGCGGTAGATGGATGCGCAGTAGAGCAGCAACGCCAAGGTCGCCAGCAAGCCGCCGGCCAAGCCGATATAGGCGAACCCGAGTTGGCCCCCTACCCAGCTGCCAAGCAGCGCGCCGCCACCGATGCCGATATTGTAGATCCCCGAAAACAGCGCCATTGCCACATCGGTAGCGTCCGGAGCGAGCACCAGGACCCTGGACTGCAGCGCCAGCCCGAAGCCCATGATCGCCATCCCCCAGATCAGGCTGAGCCCGCCCAGATACGAGACTTCACCGCTCAACGGCAACAGCAATGCCAGGCACAGAATGAGCAACGCCACCGTCACCAGCAGAAAGCGCTGCGGGCTGTAGCGGTGAAACCTGCTGAACAACAGCGAGCCGAAGATACCGGCGCCACCGAACAGCAGCAGGATGAGGGTCACCACATCGCCACTCAAGCCGGCCACCACCTTGATGAAAGGCTCGATGTAGCTATAAGCCGTGAACTGCGCGGTGACCACCAGGGCCGTCAGCACATAGAGCGCCATCAGCGCAGGCCGCTTGAACAGCACCGGCAGGCTTCTGAGAGACCCCGAGTTCTGACTGGGCAACAACGGCAGGCTCCTGGCCAGCCAGAACACCAGCGCGGTAGCCAGGCCAGCAATCACGATAAAGGTGGTCCGCCAGCCCATGGCCTCGCCCAGCAACCTGCCGAGGGGAATACCCAGCACCATCGCCAAGGAAGTACCGGTGGCCAGCAAGCCCAGGGCCTGGACCTGTTTTCCCGGTGGCGCCAGACGCACCGCCAGGGACGCGGTAATGGACCAGAACAGCGCATGGGACAAGGCCACACCGACCCGGCTCAGCAACAGCATGCCGAAACTCGTGGCCAGCCCCGACAGGATGTGACTGGCGATAAACATCCCGAACAGCACGAGCAACAGCTTGCGTCGCTCGACGTTGCGCGTCAGCAACATGACCGGCAGCGAAGTCAGGGACACTATCCAGGCATAGAGAGTGAGCATCAGACCGACCCGGGCCGTCGACAGGTCGAAGCTGCTGCCGATCGAGCTCAATAGCCCGACGGGAACGAACTCCGTGGTGTTGAACACAAAGGCCGCCAACGTCAGTGCGATGACCGCCCGCCAATTACCCTTAGTTGTCGCCACGGAGATACTCATTTAAAGGTGCACCACTCTATCGATGGTCAATCAGGCCCAGACCTTCGCAAACCCTGTGCCAAACGCCTACTCACAGAGGCTGGGCGCACGGTCAGGAGCATGCAAGCGCCGAACAGGATCTGCGCCAGCGTACAGGACAAGTGGAAAGCAGCGTCATCCCGCACTACAGAGGAGCAACGGACCGAAACGCGGCCACTGCCGACGGAAACGAAAAAAGGGTCCCGAATGGGACCCTTTTTCGATGAGCTACAGACCTTTGAGAATCTGTAGCTCTATGTTTGGAGCGGGAAACGAGACTCGAACTCGCGACCCCGACCTTGGCAAGGTCGTGCTCTACCAACTGAGCTATTCCCGCAAATGGCGTCCCCTAGGGGACTCGAACCCCTGTTACCGCCGTGAAAGGGCGGTGTCCTAGGCCACTAGACGAAGGGGACACGCTACCCGGAACACATGGTGTGTGTTTCGGTGTCCAGATCCGCCTCCGAAGATTTGGTTCTGGTTTCACTCAGCCCCGCCCGAAAGCAGTGCCGTTTAAAATTGGAGCGGGAAACGAGACTCGAACTCGCGACCCCGACCTTGGCAAGGTCGTGCTCTACCAACTGAGCTATTCCCGCATTGGCGTCCCCTAGGGGACTCGAACCCCTGTTACCGCCGTGAAAGGGCGGTGTCCTAGGCCACTAGACGAAGGGGACACGCTACAACATTCACTCCCTGCCGCGTTTCGCTGTGTGCTTTACGCTGCAAGTGGCGCGCATTCTATGGATGGATTGGAGGGTCGTCAACCCCCTGATATAAATTTATTTAAATCAATGACTTCGGGGTGGTTTGCGAGCCCTTTCGGGCATTTGTGCAGCCTGTGCCTTGACGCCTATATTCTGACACTCGACAAGACGCTATAGTCCACATCCTTAGGTGATGGCAATATGAAACCAGCCAGACATTTCCTATATAAGCAGAGAATCGGCCTGTTTCTGCTCGTCGACCTGCGCTAGGCGCCCCAAGGCTAAGTCACTACACTCGCCACTCGTACGCGAACCCCAGAAAGAGGTCTTACACGGTGACACCACTCATGATCACCCTGCTAGTAGTAGCCGGGATCGTAATATTGATCGCCATTGGCTACATGAACCATGTGGTGGAAAACAACAAACTGGAAAAGGCCCGTACCAAGGTCGAACTCAATGACCGCCTGCGCCGCTGCGGCGAAATCACCGAGACCTTCCCCGGCCAGTTCATGTCGCCAGGGCTCAAGCTGCTGATGACCCGCCTGGAGCTCAACGTCGTTCAGCGTCTGTTGAACCTGAACAAGTCCGATGCCGCGCTCAAGGCGCGTATCGCCGAGTTGAACGCGCTGGTCGGCCAGGGCGAATCGATTCCGGTCAACAACCCGCCCTGCCCGATCCAGACCGAAGCCAAGGCCAAGGACGTGCGCTTTCTCCTGGAAGCCCTGCATGGCCAGGTGACTCGCGCCGCCCAGGACGGCTTCCTGCCGACCAACGAAGCCAAGCACTGGATCCGGGAAATCCGCCACATCCTGGTGCTGCTGCACATCGAGTTCTTCAACAACCTCGGCCAGTACGCCCTGCAGCAGGAACAACCCGGCCAGGCGCGCCTGGCGTTCGAGCGCGGCGTGCAATACCTGCGCAAGCAGCCGGATCCGGCGGTCTATCGGGAACAACTGGAGTACCTGGAAAAACTCCTGGCCCGCTCCAACGCGATGGTGCTGACCAACACCCAGCCGGTCGAAGGCGAGGTCAACCAATTGACCGAAGGCCTGAAGGTCGTCGAAGCCGACGCCGACTGGAAGAAGAAAGCCATTTACGACTGACCGGCAACAGCCGCGCGAGCAATACGCGCGGCACGGCCTAAAGGCTGCGCCCCTGGCGGCGCAGCCTGTAGCAAGCACCTGCGGCATTACAACCGGAAATGCCCGACCATCCCCTTCAACTCCGCCCCCAACTGCGCCAGCTCGATGCTCGACGCCGCATTGCCCTGCATGGCCAGTGACGACTGATCGGCGCTGGCGCGAATACTGGTGACGCTGCGGTTGATCTCTTCGGCGACCGAGCTTTGTTGCTCGGCGGCCGCGGCGATCTGCTGGTTCATCTGCTGAATCAGCGACACCGCCGTGGCAATGCTGCCCAGCGCGCTTTCGGTCTGCAGCGCATCGCTGACCGCCAGCTTGACCAGTTCGCCGCTGCTCTGGATCTGCTGCACCGAGGACTGCGCCGCCGAACGCAGGGCACTGACCAAGCGTTCGATCTCCTCGGTGGATTGCTGAGTGCGCTTGGCCAGGGCCCGCACTTCGTCGGCGACCACCGCGAAGCCCCTGCCCTGCTCGCCGGCACGCGCCGCTTCGATGGCCGCGTTCAGCGCCAACAGGTTGGTCTGCTCGGCGACACTCTTGATCACGCTGAGCACGGTGCCGATGTTCTGGATCTCGGCGCTGAGGCTTTCAATGCTGGAGCTGGCGCTGGTGGCCGAGTCCGCCAGCTGTTCGATGCGCTGCATACTCTGGCGCACCACCTGCTGGCCACTTTCGACCTTGTCGTCGGCGGTCTGCGCCGCCTGCGCAGCTTCTTCGGCGTTGCGCGCGACGTCGTGCACGGTGGTGGTCATCTGGTTCATCGCCGTCGCCACCTGCTCGGTTTCTTCCTTCTGGCTGCTGACTTCCAGATTGGTCTGTTCGGTCACCGCCGACAGCGACTGGGCCGAGCTGGCCAACTGTTCGATGCCTGCCTGCAGGCCGCTGACAATACTGCTCAGGCCGCTGCCCATCTGTTGCATCGCCAGCATCAACTGGCCAATTTCGTCCCGGCGCGTCACCTCCACCGTCGCGCTCAGGTCACCGGCGGCGATCTGCTGCGCCACGCGCATCACGCTGCGCAGCGGGGTGACGATCAAACGGGTAATGATCCAGGCCGCCAACACGCCCACCAACAACGCCAGGGCCGAAGACGCGACGATCAACAGCGAGTTCTTTTTCAGCTCCGCCTGCATCGACTGATCCTGCGCACCGTACGCCTGGTCAACCCGCTCCATCACCTGCGCGGCGCGCTCGTGCAGTTGCTGATAGACCTTTTTCTCCTGCGCCAGCAAGCCAGTGTATTCGGCGAGCTTCTCGCTGAAACCACCGATATGCCCGACCACTTCGTTGAGCACCGTCTGATAACCGGCGTCCTTGACCAGGGTCTTGAGCTGCTCCGCCTGGGCCAGGGCCTGGTCGGCCTGTTCGATCTTGCCCTGCTCGACCTCTTCCTCGCCCTTGCGGCTCTGGTCCAGGCGCACCCGGGCTTCGTTCATGGCTTGCAGCATCAAGCGCGAAACCTGGCTGACCTGATTGGCCTGCTCGACGAACTCGCTGCCCTCCTTGCCGGCGGACTCCTTGAGGCTATAGGTACCGTCGTCGGCCAGGCCGGCCTGCAGCACGTCGAGGTTGTTGGCCACGCTGGACACTGACCAACTGGCCATTTCCAGCGCCAGATCCTTGGCCTGGGTCAGCTCGACGAACTCGTCGAAGGCCTTGCGGTAAGCCCCCAGCGCCTGCTCGACATCGGTCATCACCGGCACATTTGCCGCCGAACGTTCCTTGAGCTGCGCCGCCAGGGCCAGCAAGGCGTCGACGCCCTCGTGCAAGGCGTCCGCAGTTTTGGCGTCGCCGTGCAAGGCATAGTTCTGTTCGAGCAGGCGGACCTTGAGCAAGCCGCTGTTGAGTGACGACATCTGCTTGAGGCCATCGAAACGCTGGCTGATGGTCTGCAGGGACCAGACGCCGATGGCGGCCACCAGCGCCGTCAGCAGCAGCACCAGGGTGAAGCCGACACCCAGTTTTTTCGCCATGCCGAGGTTGGCAAAACGTCCGTTCGTGGCCGAATTCATTGCGCTCAGTCCCCTTCCAGTCCCCAATGGCAACAGGGCCATTGTCCAGTTTTGCAGGTTCGCAACGGGCTGCACTGGAGCACAAGTCTCTGGCGTCGGAATAATGGCAAAAAGCTACGTTCAGGTCGTTTTCAGAATGGTCGAGGTCGATCCGGTACAACCCAGGCAACGCTTGGTCACCAGGGCCGCCCCTAAGACTGGCGAGCGTCAGATGGCGGTGGCGCCACCGTCGACCGCCAGCGCATGGCCGGTGGTGAAGGCCGCGCCGTCGCTGCACAGATACAGCACCGCGCTGGCGATTTCCTCGACCTTGCCGATCCGCCCGACCGGGTGCATGGCCGCGGCGAATTCGGCTTTCTTCGGATCGGCCTCGTAGGCGCGGCGGAACATATCGGTGTCGATCACCGCCGGGCACACCGCGTTAACCCGGATTTTCTTCTTCGCATACTCGATGGCCGCCGACTTGGTCAGGCCGATCACCGCATGCTTGGAGGCGGCATAGATGCTCATCTTCGGCGCCGCGCCGAGGCCGGCCACCGATGCGGTATTGACGATGGCCCCGCCGCCCTGGGCGAGCATCAGCGGCAACTGGTGTTTCATGCACAGCCAGACGCCCTTGACGTTGACTCCCATGATCGCGTCGAACTCATCCAGGGTGCCGTCCGCCAGCTTGCCCTTCTCGATTTCGATCCCGGCATTGTTGAAGGCATAGTCGAGGCGGCCGTAGCTGCTTACCACCTGGGCCATCAGGTTCTGCACATCCGCCTCGTCGGTAACGTTGCAGCGCACGAACAGTGCTTCGCCACCGGCGGCGCGAATCAATTGCACCGTGCCCTCGCCACCGGCGACGTCGAGGTCGGCCGCCACCACTTTCAGCCCCTGCGTGGCGAACGCCAGGGCCGTGGCCCGGCCAATACCCGCCGCTGCGCCGGTGACCAAAACGACCTGGCCGGAAAACGTCATGCTCATGGTGATGCCCTCGATGGAATGCATGGATCGGATTCGCCCAGTCTAGGCACAGGCAACGAGCACGCGGCAGCACTATCAGAGGGCCGGTTGCCCACTTATCCGCAATGGTGATGAAGGCTGCCATACCACCATCACGCCTCTGGATCGCCCCCTATTCGCTACAGCGGCAAACCTTGCGGCATCAGGGCTGAAGGTCTATCAACTAGGGTTCCATCGATTCTTGAGTGCCTGCCATGACCACCCAGACCAATCGCCAGTTTCTGCTCGCCAAACGCCCGGTGGGCGCGGCGACCCGCGAAACCTTCACCTACCAGCAGGTTCCCGTCGGCGAACCCGCGGCCGGGCAGATCCTGGTGAAGAATGAGTACCTGTCCCTCGACCCGGCCATGCGCGGCTGGATGAACGAAGGCAAGTCCTACATCCCGCCAGTGGGCATCGGTGAAGTGATGCGCGCCCTGGGCGTGGGCCAGGTGATCGCCTCGAACAACCCCGGCTTCGCCGTCGGCGACTACGTCAACGGCGCCCTCGGCGTGCAGGACTATTTCCTCGGCGAGCCGCGCGGCTTCTATAAGGTCGATCCGAAACTGGCGCCGCTGCCGCGCTACCTGTCGGCCCTGGGCATGACCGGCATGACCGCCTATTTCGCCCTGCTGGACGTCGGTGCGCCAAAAGCCGGTGAAACCGTGGTGCTGTCGGGCGCGGCCGGCGCGGTGGGCAGCATTGCCGGGCAGATCGCCAAGATCAAAGGCTGCCGGGTGGTCGGCATCGCCGGCGGCCAGGACAAATGCAAGTTCCTGATCGACGAACTGGGCTTCGACGGGGCCATCGACTACAAGAGCGAAGACGTCCATGCCGGCCTCAAGCGCGAATGCCCGAAAGGCGTCGACGTGTATTTCGATAACGTCGGCGGCGATATCCTCGATGCGGTGCTCAGTCGCCTGAACTTCAAGGCCCGGGTGGTGATCTGCGGCGCCATCAGCCAGTACAACAATAAAGAAGCGGTCAAGGGACCGGCCAACTACCTGTCGTTGCTGGTCAATCGCGCGCGCATGGAAGGTTTTGTGGTGATGGACTATGCGGCCCAGTTCGCCGCCGCCGGGCAGGAAATGGCCGGCTGGATGGCCAAGGGGCAGCTCAAGAGCAAGGAGGATATCGTCGAAGGCCTGGAGACCTTCCCGGAAACGCTGATGAAGCTGTTCAGCGGCGAGAACTTCGGCAAGCTGGTGCTGAAGGTTTGAACGTGGCTCTTTGAATCAGGCTGTCTGTACGATCGTTTCGCGAGCAAGCTCGCTCCTACAAGGGCCTATGCACTCTCTGTAGGAGCGAGCTTGCTCGCGATAGCGCGAAGCGCGCTTGCACTATCGCCGACAGCCAGCACTCCGCTGCCGGATTCAGGCCAGCTCGGCCACCACAGCCGCCAAGGCCTTGGCCGGGTCCGCCGCCTGGCTGATCGGACGGCCGATCACCAGGTAATCGGAACCGGCATCCAGCGCCTGGCGCGGGGTGAGGATGCGCCGCTGGTCGTCCTGGGCGCTGCCCGCAGGACGGATCCCCGGGGTCACCAGTTGCAGCGACGGGTGCGCGGCCTTCAGCGCCTGGGCTTCCAGGGCCGAACAGACCAGGCCGTCCATGCCGGCCTTTTCCGCCAGGGCGGCGAGGCGCAGCACCTGTTCCTGCGGCTCGATATCCAGGCCGATGCCGGCCAGGTCTTCACGCTCCATGCTGGTGAGCACGGTCACGCCGATCAGCAGCGGTTTCGGGCCGCTGCGCTGGTCCAGCACTTCGCGGCAGGCCGCCATCATGCGCAAGCCGCCGGAGCAGTGCACATTGACCATCCATACGCCCATCTCCGCGGCGGCCTTGACGGCCATCGCGGTGGTGTTGGGGATGTCATGGAATTTCAGGTCGAGGAAGACTTCAAAACCCTTGTCGCGCAGGGTGCCGACGATTTCCGAAGCGCAACTGGTGAACAGTTCCTTGCCGACTTTGACCCGGCACAGCTTGGGGTCCAGCTGATCAGCCAGTTTCAGTGCGGCGTCACGGGTGGGAAAGTCCAGGGCGACGATGATAGGAGTCTGGCAAGCGGACATGAAGGGGCTCTCAGGCAAGTCGAAATCGGCGCGGATTGTAGCGCAAGCGACGACGCTCCGGGACCCGATGATCGGTAATTCATCGCCAACGGCAGCTCCCGTATCGATAAAACCGTGCAAATGCCCGACCCTGGCGGTAATTGTGTCGAGCCCGATACACTCCCGACACGCCGGCAACAACCCGCCCGGCTACCCTCGCCAGCCGCAACACTCCCGAACAGCACTTCCAGCCCCAGGGCCGGACGCCTATGCTGAAGCCACCACCTCGCCGCCCATCTTTGTGGTTGGCAGCCTACCTGGCAGACGATCGCACGCATGCACAACATTCCAGCTCCCCTCAATGACGATCAGAAAGCACCTGGCACGGGTGACGACAAGCGCTGGAACACCCGGGCGCTGATCGTCGACGACGATGTACCGATCCGCGAACTGCTGATCGACTACCTGGCCCGCTTCAATATCCACGCCACCGGCGTGACCGACGGCGCGGCGATGCGCCAGGCCTTGCAGGCGGAACACTTCGACGTGGTGGTGCTCGACCTGATGCTGCCCGGCGAAGACGGCCTGTCCCTGTGCCGCTGGCTGCGCACCGAGTCGGACATCCCGATCCTGATGCTCACCGCCCGCTGCGAACCCACTGACCGGATCATCGGCCTGGAACTGGGGGCCGACGACTACATGGCCAAGCCCTTCGAGCCTCGGGAACTGGTGGCGCGGATCCAGACCATCCTGCGCCGGGTCCGCGACGACCGCACCGAGCAGCGGGCCAATATCCGCTTCGACAACTGGCGCCTGAACAGCGTGCTGCGCCAGTTGATCTCCGCCGACGGTCTTGTCGTACCGCTGTCCAACGCCGAGTTCCGCCTGCTCTGGGTGTTCATCGAACGCCCGCGCCGGGTGCTGAGTCGCGAACAGTTGCTGGACGCCGCCCGTGGCCGCTCCATCGAAGCCTTCGATCGCAGCATCGACCTGCTGGTCTCGCGCCTGCGGCAGAAGCTTGGCGACGACCCGAAATCGCCGCAGTTGATCAAGACCGTGCGCGGCGAAGGCTACCTGTTCGACGCCCGAGACATCGGCTGATGCGTGGGCGCTTCGATACGCTGTTCGGCCGCCTGTTCGGGGTGCTGCTGATCGCGATCGTGCTCGCCCACCTGCTCGCCTTCTTCTGGTTCCGTCTCTACGGCCCGCCTCCGCGCCCGCCGGCCAGCGAATTCAGCGGCCAGCCACAGCCCGGCGGCGGGCGTTTCGAGCCGCGGCCACCACGTCCCTGGTTCGGCGGCCCGATCGTGCCGCTGACCTTCCAGTTCATCTCGCTGATCATCGCCGCCTGGTACGGCGCCAAGCTGTTGACCCGGCCGATCCAGCGCCTGAGCGATGCCGCCGAGCGCCTCAGCGAAGACCTCGACAGCCCGCCACTGGACGAGTCCGGCCCACGGGAAGCGCGGCAGGCGGCCCACACCTTCAACCTGATGCAACGGCGCATCCAGGAGCAGGTCAAGCAACGCGGGCGCATGCTCGGCGCGGTCTCCCACGACCTGCGCACGCCGCTGTCGCGCCTCAAGTTGCGCCTGGAACAGATCGCAGACAACAAGCTGCAGGGCCAGATGCGCCAGGACCTCGACGACATGATCAGCATGCTCGACGCGACCCTGAGCTACCTGCACGAACAGCGCACCAGCGAAGCCCTGCAGTGGATGGATGTGCAGGCGCTGGTGGAATCGCTCTGCGAAAACGCCCAGGACCAGGGCGCCGACGTGCAGACCGACGGCCATTGCGCGCCCCTGCAGGTGCAGCCGATGGCGTTGCGTTCCTGCCTGAACAACCTGCTGGACAACGCCCTGCGCTATGCCGGGCATGCCCGCATCAGCCTGCAGGACAGCCGCGAGCAGGTGCTGATCCGGGTCATCGACCATGGCCCGGGCATCGCCGAAGACCAGCGCGAAGCAGTGTTCGAACCCTTCTACCGGCTGGAAGGCTCGCGCAACCGCAATTCCGGCGGCGTCGGCCTGGGCATGACCATCGCCCGCGAGGCCGCCGAACGCCTGGGCGGGCAACTGCACCTGGAAGAAACCCCCGGTGGCGGCCTGACCACCGTGGTGCGCCTGCCCCGCGTCTGAGTCGCCCGTGTGCCGGGCGGTACCCGGCTCCCGTCCACGAACCTTGCCCCCGGCGGCGTTGACGTCGCCGCCTGATCATCAGCCACCACCGTACCGCTGTAGCCGCTGCCGAGCAGCGGCTACAGGCGCTTGTCTTCGCCCCGCGCCTGGCTCGCGCTCCAGTCGGTCAACAGGCTGTAGGCCACGGCCAGCAGGGTCGGGCCGATGAACAGGCCGATGAAGCCGAACGCGATCAGCCCGCCGAAGACCCCGAGCAGCACGATCACCAGCGGCAGGTTGCCGCCGCGGCTGATCAGGTAGGGCTTGAGCACGTTGTCGACGCCACTGATGATGAAGGTGCCCCAGATACCGAGGAACACCGCCATCCCGTATTCGCCCTTCCAGGCCAGCCAGGCGGTGGCCGGAATCCATACCAACGGTGGGCCCATGGGAATCAGGCTGAGCAGGAAGGTGACGATCCCCAGCACCAGCGCACCCGGCACGCCGGCGATCAGGAACCCGATCAGGGCCAGGACTGCCTGGGCCGCGGCGGTGCCGATCACACCGTTGACCACCCGCTGCACCGTACCGGCCACCAGCTCGATGTAGTAGCCGGCGCGGTCGCCGATCAGGCGCTCCAGCAGCCCGTGGACGAACGCCGCCAGGCGCGGCCCGTCGCGATAGAAGAAAAATACGAAGACGATGCTCAGGGTCAGCTCGAGGATCCCGCCACCGATCTGCGCGCTGCGGGCCAGCAGCCAGTTGCCGACCTGCCCCAGGTAGGGCTTGATCGCCAGCATCATCGCCGCGCCCTGCTGGTCGATGCTGTTCCACAGCCCCACCAGCCGTTCACCGACGAAGGGCACGCCGGCCAGCCAGCTCGGCGCTGCGGGCAGGCCATCGACCTGCACATCCTTGATAAAGGCGGTGGCGTCACGCACATGGTCGGCCAGGTTGAAGCCGAGCCAGACCAGCGGCGCCGCCACCAGCAGCATCCAGCCCAGGGTCAGCACGGCCGCAGCCAGGGCCTCGCGGCCATTGAGCCAGCGAGTCAGCAAGCGCATCAGCGGCCAGCTGGCAAACGCCAGGACCGCCCCCCAGAACAACGCGGACCAGAACGGCGCCATGACCCAGAAACTGGCGCCGAACAGCACCAGAAGCAGGATCTGCACCAACAGGCGATCATTATTGAGCATTTGGGATCTCGAGAAAGGTCAACTCACCAAGCGTAGGCGAACGGTGGATGCCCGTTCGCCCAAGCCCGTTCAATGCAGCGGTTCAGCGCAGCAGCTCAAGACGCAGGCCAGGGGCCTCGCTGCTGCCGCTTTCCATGCGTGCCGCCCGCACGCCCTGGCCGATCAGGGCCTGGCGCCAGGCTTCGGCATTCGGCCCGGAAACACTGACCCGCAAGGTGGTATCGAGGTTCAACCCGCGCGACAGCAAGGTCAGCCAGGTCGGCTGGGGCTCGCCGCCGAGCTTGGGCAGGTCCAGCTCGCCGGTGTCCTTGAGCTGGCGCAACAGGGTGGCCGAGGTCGGCAACAACTCGCCCAGGGGGGTGCTGGCGTCGAATTGCTCGACATGCAGGTACGCCCGGCGGTTGCCGCGGGTAATGCTGTACAGGGCCACCAGCGAATTGTCGTTGGGTGCGGCCAGGCGCAACAGCAGGTACGCCTGCTGGGCATCGGCGCCATACAGCTTGGCGTTGCCGAACACCTCGTTGGCCCACAGGCTGCTTTCCCCGCAATCGCGGGCCTGGCACCAGAACAACAGTTCGGCGCCCTGCCCCTGCAAGGCTTCGCGGGCGGCGGTAAAGGCCGCGGTCGAGGAATGCTCCGGCGGCAACTCGTAGGTCACCGAAGTCGTGGTGCCACGAGCGCCGACCTGGCCATCGAAACGCAGCTGGCCGCTGATCTTGCGGATCGAGCCCATGGGGTAGATCCGCTCCATCTCGGCCGCCGGACGATAGTCGACGATCTGCGCGTCAGGCATGCGCGGCACGATCGGCAAGTCATGGCTGCCGGGCAAATCGGCGGCGAACAGCAAGGGGCTGACAGCGGACAACAGCAGGACACTGAATAAACGCATGGGTGCTCTCATCGGATCAGCATGGCCTGGGCGCCCTTGATGACACTGGCGTCATCGGTGCGTTGCGGGACCAGCAGTCCGCGCTGCACCGCCGGCCGCGCCTCGAGGGTCGCCATCCAGCGTTGCAGGGCCGCCAGGCCGTCCACCGAAACCCCGGACCATTCATGGCCGCGCACCCAGGGAAAGGTGGCGATATCGGCAATGCTGTAGTCGCCGGCAAGGAACTCGACCTCCTGCAAGCGGCTGTCGAGCACCTCGTACAGGCGCCGGGTTTCATGCTGGTAACGATCGATGGCGCCCTGGAGCTTTTCCGGAAAATAACGGAAGAACACGTTGGCCTGGCCCTGCATCGGGCCGATGCCGCCCATCTGGAACATCAGCCACTGGATCACCCGGGAACGGCCCTGGGGATCGCTGGGCAGCAGTTGCCCGCTGAGTTCAGCCAGGTAGATGAGAATCGCGCCGGACTCGAACACCGCGAAATCACCGTTGGCGCGGTCGACAATCGCCGGAATCCGGCCATTGGGATTGATCTTGAGAAAGCCTGGAGCCTTTTGTTCCTTCTTGTCGAAACTCAGGGCATGCACCGTATAGGGCAGGCCGAGTTCCTCGAGCACGATAGAGACCTTGTGGCCATTCGGGGTCGCAGCGGTATAGAGATCTATCATGGTTGTCTCCCATTTCAACCCGCCCAGCCTCGACAGTTGCCCGCTGCAAGTCAAGAAACGGCGAAAAACCTATTGAAACAGTCTGCAACAAGGGTGGCACCGTCTTCGTCGTTCAAGTGCAGGTGATGGCCTCCGGGCAGCTGTTCCCGACTGAAGGGTAGCCGCTCCAGCAACTCCGGGTGCTTGGCCAGCATGCCGTCGGCCGCCACCACCAGATGGGCCGGACAGGCCAGGCGCTGGACGAACGTCAGGGCCTGCTCCTGGGTCAGGCGCAGCGGCGAAGCCAGGGTCAGGCGGCTGTCGCTGCGCCAGGTGTAGCCCCCCGGGACCGGCATCAGGCCGCGTTGCGCGAGCAGTTCGGCGGCTTCGCGGCTGACCGCGACCATGCCCTTCATCCGCGCCTCGATGGCGCGGTCCAGGGTGGCGTAGACCGGCTTGCGCTTGTCCCGCAGGTCCAGCTGGGCCTGCAGGGCCATGCCCATGCGCTCGGCGGCGTTTTCCCCGCTGGCGGTCGGCGGAATCACCCCATCGATCAGCGCCAGGTGGCTCACCCGCTCGGGCAACGAGCCGGCCAACACCAGCGAGACGATCGCCCCCAGGGAATGCCCGAGCAGGCCAAAGCGTTTCCAACCCATCTGCTCGGCGACCTGCAACACGTCATATACGTAATCCCAGAGCGCATAGCTGGCGCCCAGGGGGCGGTGTCCGGAGTGGCCATGCCCGGCCATGTCCAGGGCAACGACGCGCAAGCCGCGCAACCTGGGCGCCAGCCGCGCGAAGCTGTTGGCGTTGTCCAGCCAGCCGTGCAAGGCAATGACCGGCAGGCCGTCCTCGGGGCCGAACAGGTGCGCCGCCAGCTCGATATGCGGCAGGCTCAGGCGGACTTCTTCCACCGCGACGCTCATGCGCAGCTCCGTTCGGCGCGGGCCTGCCAGCGGCTGAAGAGTTTTTTCAGCAGGGCCGCAGTGTCCTGCGGGCGCTCCAGCGGGAACATGTGCCCGCCCGGCATGCTCAGGGACTCACCATGGGGCATGCGCCCGACACTGCTGGCGTGGTGCTTCATCACCACCCGGCTCTGGCGCCCGCGCACTACCGCCAGCGGCACCTTCAACTGGCGGGGGCGGCCCGGGCTGGTGTGCGGCACGCCGCGATAGATACTGATCTCGGTGGCCGGGTCGAAACGCAGCCGCAAACGGCCGTCGACCTGATGCAGGCCATGTTGCAGGTAGGCGTCGAAACACTCGGGGTCGAAGCCGCGGAACAGGGTCTTGCCGGCAAAATACTTGCGCGCCGACTCCAGGTCGCTGAACTCCTCGCGGCGGCCCAGGGTCCGGCCGGCGGGGGTCAGGCGATCGATGAAACCGAACCGCTTGGCGGCGCGAATCACCCATTGATCGGCGCGGGTCAGCACCGGCGAATCGAGCATCACCACCCCGCGATACAGCTCCGGACAACGCAGCGCCGCATGCAGATGCAGGACGCCGCCGAAGGAATGGCCGACACCCCACACCGGCTCGGCCTGCTGTTGCAGATGGTGGATCAGTTCGTCCACCAGGTTCAGCCAGTTGTCGTCCGCCGGAAAGCGCGGATCGTGGGCGTGCTGCTGCAAATGCGCCACCTGATATTCGGGTGCCAGGGCGGCGAACAACTTGCCATAGGTACCCGAGGGAAATCCGTTGGCGTGAGTGAAAAACACCTGTTGCGACATACCGGCTAACTCATGAACAAAAAACGATGGCTGATTGTCCGCATGCCATTACCCGGCGGCAATGACAGTAACGGTCAAGAATGATGACACTCCGCTTCAGCCTATGGGTACCACTCAACGTGCCGGCGGCGTCTGCCCCAGCGGCACTACGGCCATGGTCAGGCGCGATACGCAGCTGACCTTGCCTTCGTCGCTGCAGAGGCGAATATCCCAGACATGGGTGGTACGCCCGATATGAATCGCCCTGGCCACCGCCGTCACCCGGCCGGAGCGCAGGCCGCGCAAATGGTTGGCATTGATCTCCAGGCCCACGCAGTAGAACTTGCTGGCGTCGATGCACAGGTAGCTGGCCATGGAGCCGACCGTTTCCGCCAGCACCACCGAGGCGCCGCCGTGCAGCAAGCCATAGGGTTGATGGGTGCGATGGTCGATCACCATGCTCGCGGTCAGGGATTCGTCGTCGAAGGACTCGAAGCGGATGTCCAGCACCTCACCGATGGTGTTTTTCTGGATCGCGTTCAGTTGCTCGATGTTCGGGGTGGTACGCCATAGGCTCATCACTGCATCCTTTAGGGAGGTTATCCGCGCTCAATCCTGCCACAGCACCGCTTCGGAGCGCTCGCTCCACTCTTTGAAGCGCTCGCCGTAGGCGGCTTCGATGACATTGCGCTTGATCTTCAGGGTCGGGGTCAGAAAGCCGTTTTCCACCGCCCAACTGTCCTTCACCACCACCAGGCGGTGCAAGCGTTCATGTTTGTCGAGCGCGCCATTGACCTCGTCAAGCAGGCTTTCCAGGCTCGCATGCAGGCCACCACGGGCGTTGCCTGCGGCGTCCTGCAAACCGGCCGCGGACAACACGCACAAACCCAGCGGCGCACTCAGGCCATCGCCGACCACGCACACCTGCTCGATCCGCGAATGCACCGCCAGGCGGTTCTCGATCGGCGCCGGGGCCACGTACTTGCCCTTGCTGGTCTTGAAGATCTCCTTGAGCCGCCCGGTCAGGCGCAGATTGCCATCGGCGTCCTGCTCGCCCTTGTCGCCGGTGCGCAGGAAACCATCCGCGGTGACGGTTTCCGCGGTCTTCTGCGGGTCCTTGAAGTAGCCGAGCATGGTCGCCCCGCTACGCACCTGGACCTCTCCGGCCTCGTCGATCCGCACCTCGACGTCCGGGCAGGGCCGGCCGATCCAGCCGGGTACATGCTGGCCGCTACGGCCAATATGGGAATAACCGCAACTTTCGGTCATGCCGTACACCTCCAGCACGTCGAGGCCCAGGCGCTGGTACCAGTCCAGCAGGGTCTGCGGCACCGGCGCGGCGCCGGACAAGGCGACCCGCAGGGCGTCCAGCCCCAGCCCGGCCAGCACCTTGTGCCCGATCCGCTTGCCGATGAAAGGCAGGCCCAGCAGGAACTCCAGGCGCTTGGCCGGGACCTTGCTGTACACGCCCATCTGGAACTTGGTCCAGATCCGCGGCACGCCGAACAGCGCCGTGGGCCGCGCCCGCTGCAAGTCGGTGAGAAAGGTCTCCAGGCTCTCGGCGAAGAACACCGTCTGCCCGGTATAGATCGCCGCCATCTCGACGAACATGCGCTCGGCCACATGGCACAGCGGCAGGTAGGACAGCAGCCGGTCCGTCGGCCCGAGGCCGAACAGCTGGGTGCCGCGTGAAGCCGCGAAACCCAGGGTGCCGAAGCTGTGCATCACGCCCTTGGGCAGGCCGGTGGTGCCCGAGGTGTAGATGATGGTCGCCAGTTGCTCGGCGGCGGGGTTGGGGTCGTCCTGGATCGGCGAGCACTGCTGCAACTCGTCCCAAGTGAAGTCGAAGCGGCCTTCGGGACAGATCGGCAGGCTGATGGTGGGCAGCCCGGACTTCACGCCGGGGGCCATCGCCGGCCAGTCGTCGAGCTTGCCGATGAACACCAGGGCCGACTCGGAATGCTCCAGCACCTGGGCCACCGAATCGGCGGTCAGGTTGGGATACAGGGGCACGGAAACGTGACCGGCCATCCAGATCGCCAGGTCGGCGATGATCCAGTGGGCGCAGTTCTTGGAAATGATCGCGACATGACTGCCCGGCGGCAGCTCGCGGGCGCGCAGCCAGTGGGCGGCGCAGCGGGCCTGGTGGCCGACGTCGGCCCAGGTCAGTTCTTCGACCCGGCCACCACCCAGGGGCTGGACCAGGAAACGTTGGCGGGGATGACGAGCTTCGCGCTCGTAGAACACTTCCAGCGGCAAACGAAAAGCAGCAGACATGCGACTCGCTCCTTTGTTTTTGTTCTGATCGTGAGGCTAGCCAACCAAGCACTTGCTCGGGCGACTATTCCACGCACAAAGGAACGCTGCAAGTTAAGAAATGTAGCGAAAAGAACAGATCGTGGTAGGAGCGAGGCTTGCCGCGATGAAGGCGGACGCGCTGCTTCGGACAGTCCGCGCCGCTTCCTTCGCGGGCAAGCCTCGCTCCCACGAGTTCAAGGGCTCTGGCTCAGGGATTCCTGATGCTGTTGAGGGTCATCAGGCCGGCCAGAGGCCAGTCGCCTTCGAGTTCCGCCAGGCCCGCGGTGTGCATCGGCTGGGGATTGCGCAGATGACCGTGCTGCAGAAAGCCGATCAGGTTGCCCACCAGCGGCTGGTGGCTGACCAGCAGCACGTTGTCCGCCGAGTCGAGCTGGGCGACCACCGACAGTGGGTTGTTGTCCGGTGTCAGCCAGGACACGGTGCGGATTTCCGCTTCGAAGCCCAGGGCTTCGCGTACCAGCTTCGCCGTCTGCTGCGCCCGCGCATAAGGGCTGGCGACGATCGCGCTGAGCGGCTGGCCGATCAGGTGCGCGGCGCTGCGCAGCGCCTCCTCGCGGCCATGCTCGGTCAGGTTGCGCTCGGCGTCGCTGCGCGCGTGAGGCTCGGCTTCACCGTGACGCAACACCCAGAGCTTCACAGCTTGGGCTCCTCGTCACGCACCGGATGGGGCGCCGGTGGCACCACATGCGGCGCTTCACCTTCAGGGGCCCGCGGGGCCGGCCAGTCGGCGAACGGCCAAGGCTTCTGGTCGGTATGGAAACTGCCGAAACGACCGATCTGCGCCAGGAACTGGCTCAGGCTGTCGCCGAAGTTCATCAAGCTGGCGCTCGGCGAGCCGTAGATCAGCCGGTAGATCAGTTGCACCAGCACCAGCGCGCCAAGGATGAATTGCGCCACTTGCCAGACCAGCACGAACACCAGCATCCACAGCACACGCAGCAGGATGGATTCGTACTTGGCTTCGGAATTCGTATCGTTCATGTCTCGCTCCTGTCCTGCTCAGTTGAAACCACTGGTGGAGATAAAATCGACATCGGTTTTCGGCTCGCCGCGCATCAGCAGCTCGATGACCTGGTTCAGCGTGCGCCCCTCAAACAGGATGGCATGTAATCCGGCCACCAGCGGCATATATACGCCCACTTCCTGCGCCTTGACCTTGAGCACCTTGAGGGTGTTCACGCCTTCGGCCACCTCGCCGAGCCGGTCCACCGCCTCTTCCAGGCTCAGGCCTTCGCCCAGGGCAAAACCGACCTGGTAGTTGCGGCTCTTGGGCGACGAGCAGGTGACGATCAAATCGCCAACCCCCGCCAGGCCGAGGAAGGTCATCGGGTTGGCGCCCTGGCTGACGGCGAAACGGGTCATTTCCGCCAGCGCCCGGGTAATCAGCATGCTCTTGGTGTTTTCCCCCATGCCCAAGGCCACAGCCATGCCGGCAATGATCGCGTAGACGTTCTTCAACGCCCCGCCCAGCTCGACGCCGAAGCGGTCGGCGCTGGCATAGACGCGGAAGGTCCGGCCATGCAGGGCCGCCTGCACACGCTGGCAGAGTTCTTCGTCTTCACTGGCGACCACGGTGGCGGTCAAGGCGTGCTCGGCCACTTCACGGGCCAGGTTCGGCCCGGACAGCACGCCGATCCGCGCTTGCGGGGCGATGTCTTCGAGGATTTCGCTCATCAGCTTGAAGGTCTGTGCTTCGATGCCCTTGGTCAGGCTGACCAGCAGCTTGCCGGCGAGCAACTGCGCATGGGGCGCCAGCACCGAGCGCAGGGCGCTGGAGGGCAAGGCGACAAAACACAGGTCACTGTCGTTCAGGGTGGCCAACAGATCGGTCACCGGCTCCACCGCCGGATGAATCTTGATGCCTTTGAGGTAACGCGGATTTTCGCGATGAATGCGAATGGCCTCCGCCTGCTCCGGGTCACGCATCCACTGCCGCACCCGATGACCGTTCTCGGCCAGCAGATTGGCCACGGCGGTACCAAAGCTTCCGCCTCCCAGGACCGCGATAGGGCGCTGTTCAGTCATATGCAATCCGTCAATCCATACAGTGGCGATGGCGGCATTATACGGGGCGCCCCTGCGGCGGCCAGCCCTGTGAACAATTAGGCACAAATGCCGGGAAAACACCGATTAGGACGGGGAATGTCGGGGTTATCGACTGGAAAACCCGGTCATCTCGGTTAACATGCGCGGCAATTACTCGTTATCAAGGCTGTGCCGTGCATCCTGGCCCTCCCCTCTCCCGCCCATCCCTGTTGCTGGCGCTGCTTTGCAGCACCCCGGTGCTGGCCGACGATCTGTTCCTGGACAGCCAGCCGCTGCCGGAAATCCTCACCGCCACCCGTCTGAAACAGTCTCCTGCGGCCGTGCCCGGCAGCATGACCGTGCTCGACAGCGAACTGATCAACGCCAGCGGCGCCCGCGATATCAGCGAGCTGCTGCGCCTGGTGCCGGGGATGATGGTCGGCAATATCAGCGGCAACCAGGCCGCGGTGAACTATCACGGCACCAATGCCAGCGAAGCGCGCCGCATGCAGGTGCTGATCGATGGACGCTCGGTGTACCGGGCAGGCCTGGCCACCGTGGACTGGAGCGACATTCCGGTGGCCATGGAGGACATCGAGCGCATCGAGGTGTTCCGCGGCCCCAATACCGTCAGTTACGGCGCCAACGCGCTGATGGCGGTGATCAACATCATCACCCGCTCGCCCGCCAACAGCCACGGCACGCGGATCAAGGTCACCCGCGGCCAGCGCGGCATCAGCGACTGGTACGCCAGCCAAGGCACCGGCTGGGACAGCGGCGACCTGCGTCTGTCGCTGTCCGGGCAGGAGGACGACGGCTTCGACAGCGATCGCAACGGCGCCGACTACCGCGACAGCCGGCGCTTGAACCGCTTCAGCCTGTCGGTCAGCCAGATGCTCGACGAGCGGCAGAGCATCGACTGGCAACTCAGCGCCAAGGAAGGCAGCAACCAGCGCCCCTATACCTACCGGCCAGTGTTCTCCGGCATCACTTCGGCCGGCTACAACTCCGACGTGATCGCCAAGGACTATGCCGGCTCGCTGCGCTGGAACCTCGACATCAACCCGGAGCACAGCCTTTATATACAAGGCTCGGCCCAGCACTGGGACCGCCAGCAGAACTGGCGCGCCTGTGACGCCGAAGTGTCGTTCAGCCCGGAACTGACCCGCCTCTGGCAGCTCAACCCGAACTACGCCGAACTGCTGGCCCGGCACATGGACAATTTCACCGGCTCCGGCGCCCCTCCAGGCACCGCGGCCGAACAGGCCCTGGCGAACCAGGTGCTGACGCAATGGAAGGACGGCGCCAAGCGCACGGTCTGCGGGGATATCGACCAGAGCGCCCGCGAATCGCGCTACGACCTCGAACTGCAGGACACCCTGAGCCTGTCCGACGGCGTGCGCCTGGTCAGCGGCCTGAACTATCGCTACGACCGCGCCGACTCGCAAACCTATTTCAACGGCACCCTCGACGACAGCACCTGGCGCGCCTTCGGCCAGCTGGAATGGCGCGCCACCGAACACTGGCTGTTGCAGGGCGGCGCCATGTTCGAGGACTCGCAACTGAGCGGCAGTTCGCTGACCCCGCGGGTGGCGGTCAACTACCTGATCAACCCGCGCCACGGCCTGCGGGCGGTGTATTCGGAAGCGATCCGCTCGCCGGACATGTTCGAGAACAACGTCAACTGGAGCTACCGGGTCACCAAGCTGAGCCCCACCGCCTACGGCCAGCCCAGCGCCCAGTACTTCGTCAAGACCCGCGGCCCGGGCAACCTCGACCAGGAACGCATGCGCTCACGGGAACTGGGCTACAACGGCTTTTTCGCCGATCTCGGGCTGAACCTCGATGTGAAGCTGTTCTACGACGAAATCAGCGGGATGATCAGCGAGCCGCTGCGCAACAACCAGTACATCGCCAGTAACAGCAACAGCTCACGCTTCGCCGGCACTGAAACCCAATTGGACTGGCGCCTGAACCCGGCGGACCGGCTGCGCCTGACGTACGCCTATGTCGACGCCGAAGCCAGCAACCCGCTGGACGAGCAATTGACCGCGCGCCACAGCGGCTCGGCGGGCTGGTTGCGCGACTGGGGCCAGGGCTGGTCCAGCGCGCTCTTCTACTATGGTTCCAGCGCGCTCAACGGGTATCGCTTCGAACGGGTCGATACCCGCGTCGCCAAGCGTATCCCCTTGGGCAAGGGCAGCCTGGAGCTGGCCGGCGTGCTCCAGCAACGGCTCGACGACGAGCCCACTACCTTTGTCGACAACAACTATGACTCGCACCACGTCCTCTACTTCAGTGCGGAGTTGACGTTCTAGCATGAGCCACCGTCAGTCAGGGATGACGCCTGCCTTGAACCGTTTCCGGGTTCGCCTGCTGCTGTTCTGTTGCCTCTGGGGTGCATTCCCCGCATGGGCGGCCCAGGTGTTGCTGACTGGCGCCGAAGACAGCACCGGTGTGCGGGCCTTCGCCCAGGCACTGGCGCAACAGCGGCCACAGGACGAAGTGCGCTTCGAACTCCTGGCCAACCTGCCTGCCCCCGGTCAATTGCCAGCGGGCACCCGGCTGATCCTGCTCGACCCGGCCAGCCTCGAATGGCGCCAGCAGGAGGCCCAGGGCCCGGCCACGCTGGTGTTGCGCATCGGCCGGATCCAGGCTCAGCAGCGCCTGGGGGCAACGTCTTCGCCCCGGCTGAGCCTGTTATGGAGCGACCCGCCTCTGGCTCGGCAATTGCGGCTGATCCGCAAGATCCTGCCCCAGGCCCGGCGGATCGGCGTGCTCTACGGCGCCGACAGCGAATTCCTGCTCAAGGAGCTGCACCGGGCCGCCCATCCCCTGGGGCTGGAAATCGTCGCCGAGCGCTGGGACGACACCAATGACAGCCGTCCGCTGCAAAGCCTGCTGAAAAGCAGCGACGTCCTGCTGGGGCTGGACGATCCGCAGCTGTACAACCCGAAAACCGCGAAGAACCTGTTATTGAGCAGCTATGCCCGGCAACTGGCGCTGATCGGCCCCAATGCCGGCTTCGTCAAGGCCGGCAGCCTGGCCAGCACCTACAGCGACCAGGAAGACTGGCTGCAGGTGCTCGACGATTTGCTGGACCGGCCCACGACCCACTGGCCGCGTACCCTGTATCCACAACCGTTCAAGGTGTTGAGCAACCCGCAAGTGGCACGCTCCCTGGGTGTCGAACCGATTGACGAGCAATCGGTGGCGACCCAGCTGGCCGAAGGAGAAAAACGCCCATGACCTTCCGTCGCCGTTGGGACATCAGTACCCGCACCCAGATCATCTGCCTCGGCCCGGCGCTGCTGCTGACCCTGCTGCTGATCAGCTTCTTTACCTTCGTACGGATCCAGGATCTGCGCCAGGAGCTGAACCACACCGGCCAGTTGATCGCCAACCAGCTGGCGCCGGCCACCGAATACGGGGTGATCTCGGGCAACAGCGAAGGTCTCGAGAGCCTGCTCAAGGCCACCCTGGCCACGCCCCATGTGCGCTTTCTCGAAGTCCAGGACAGCCGCAACAAGATCCTGGTGTACGTCGAGCAGCCTTCGGAGACCCACAACCGCTCACAGCAGGTCGAAGTGTTCCAGGCCCCGGTGCGCCTGCAACGCATCCAGCTCAGCAACGACTTGTTCCAGGACGACCCGAGCGCCAGCGTGAGCGCCAGCGAGGACTACCTGGGGCGGGTGATCGTCGGCATGTCCAACGACGCCTTCAGCCAGCGCCAGCAGGAGATTCTGTTCAAGGCCGGCATCCTCGCGCTGTTCGCCCTGCTGTTCACCTTCCTCCTGGCCCGCCGCCTGGCGGCCAGCCTGTCGCAGCCGATCAGCGCCATGGGCACCGCGGTCAAGGCCATTCAACAGGGTGACTTCAAGACTCCGCTGCCGATCGTCGACGATGCCGAGCTGGGCGATCTTTCGCGGCATATCAACAACCTGGCCGCCGGCCTCGAGCAGGCCAGCCGCGAGCAGCACCAGGCCATGGCCCAGTTGATCCAGACCCGCGAAGAAGCGGAGCGGGCCAACAACGCCAAGTCGGATTTCCTGGCGATGATGAGCCATGAACTGCGCACGCCCATGAACGGCGTGCTGGGCATGCTGCAACTGCTCGAAACCACCGAAATGACCGATGAACAGCACGAATACGCGGCGCTGGCCTCCGAGTCCACCGAGCACCTGCTCAAGGTGATCAACGACATCCTCGACTTCTCGCGCATCGAGCGCTCGGCCCTGGAGCTGGAGCACATCCCGTTCAACCTCGCCGAACTCATCAGCAGCTCGGCCCAAGCCTTCCAGCACAGCGCCGCGCAACGCGGGCTGGACCTGCAACTGCGACTGCCGCCCGGCATGGAGTCGCTGCAGGTCAAAGGCGACCCGACGCGCATCCGGCAGATCCTGGTGAACCTGATCGGCAACGCCTTGAAGTTCACCGAGCAAGGCAGCGTCACCGTCGAGCCGCAATGGCGGGCCCTGGACCACGAGCTGCTGTGGTTCACCTGCAGCGTGCGCGACAGCGGGATTGGCATCAGCACCGAAAGCCTGGAACTGATGTTCAACGCCTTCCAACAGGCCGACAGTTCGATTTCCCGGCGTTATGGCGGCACCGGCCTGGGGCTGCCGATCGCCCGCACCCTGGCCGAACGCATGGGCGGCACCCTGCGCGCCCAGAGCGAGGAAGGCCGCGGCTCGGTGTTCACCCTGGAGATCCCGCTGGCGCTGTACCAGCAAAGCCTGCCGGTGCTGGCGCCACGGGTGCACAGCGGGCATGCCCATGGCGAAGGACGCAACGTGCTGCTGGTGGAAGACAACCCGGTCAACCAGACCGTGATCCAGGCCATGCTGCGCAGCCTGGGCTTCACGGTCAGCATCGCCACCGATGGCGCCCAGGCCATTCGCAGCGCCGAGAGCCTGATCTTCGAGGCGATCCTGATGGATTGCCGGCTGCCGCTGATCGACGGCTACGAGGCCACCCGGCAGATCCGCCAACTGCCCGGATGCGCCGATCTGCCGATCATCGCCTTGACCGCCAACGCCTTGCAGGGCGACCGCGAAGCGTGTTTGTCGGCGGGAATGAACGATTACCTGGCCAAGCCGTTCAAACGCACGGATCTGCAGCAAATTCTCCAACGCTGGGTGCAGTAGCGGCCACTTATCGACCATCTGCGACTGGCGTGGCGGGCGAAAGTGCGGCAGTCTTAGGCACCCGAACAGGCCCCTCACAGGGCCTGTATAATAATTTCAGTGCACAAGTGTACATTCATGTCCCTTGTGCTGTGACTTTCACCACAACGCAATAGTCTATGAGTAGGCTGCCGGCTCGAGGCATGAACGCTTCGATCGGCCGGGAAGATTTGCCCCACCCTGCCGCATGGGACTATTGAGGAGCTCGCATGACCAAACAAAACGCCTTTACTCGGGAAGATCTGCTGCGCTGCAGTCGCGGTGAGCTGTTCGGCCCAGGTAACGCGCAACTGCCCGCCCCGAACATGCTGATGGTGGATCGCATCACTCATATCAGCCAAGAGGGCGGCAAGTACGGCAAAGGTGAATTGGTCGCCGAGCTGGATATCACCCCTGACCTGTGGTTCTTCGCCTGCCACTTCGAAGGCGATCCGGTGATGCCGGGCTGCCTGGGCCTTGACGCCATGTGGCAACTGGTCGGTTTCTTCCTGGGCTGGCAAGGCCTGCCGGGCCGCGGTCGCGCCCTGGGCTCGGGCGAAGTGAAGTTCTTTGGCCAGGTGCTGCCGACCGCCAAGAAAGTCACCTATAACATTCATATCAAGCGCGTCCTCAAGGGCAAGCTGAACATGGCCATCGCCGATGGTTCGGTCAGCGTCGACGGCCGCGAAATCTACACCGCCGAAGGCCTCCGGGTCGGCGTTTTCACCTCCACTGACAACTTCTAAGGGTTATCCGCATGCGCCGCGTCGTTATCACTGGTCTGGGCATCGTTTCGTGCCTGGGCAATGACAAAGAGACCGTCTCCGCTAACCTGCGTGCAAGTCGCCCTGGCATCCGCTTCAACCCGGAATATGCCGAAATGGGTCTGCGTAGCCAGGTTTCCGGCTCCATTGACCTCAATCTCGAAGAACTGATCGATCGCAAGATCTATCGCTTCGTCGGCCACGCGGCGGCTTACGCCTACCTGGCCATGAAAGACGCCATCGCCGACTCCGGCCTGACCGAAGAGCAGGTTTCCAACCCGCGTACCGGCCTGATCGCTGGCTCTGGCGGCGCCTCTACCCTGAACCAGATGGAAGCGCTGGACATCCTGCGCGAGAAAGGCGTCAAGCGCGTCGGCCCATACCGCGTGACGCGGACCATGAGCAGCACCGTTTCCGCATGCCTGGCCACGCCGTTCAAGATCAAGGGCCTGAACTACTCCATCGCTTCCGCCTGCGCCACCAGTGCTCACTGCATCGGTACCGCCATGGAACAGATCCAGATGGGCAAGCAGGACATCGTGTTCGCCGGTGGCGGTGAAGAAGAACATTGGAGCCAGTCGTTCCTGTTCGACGCCATGGGCGCCCTGTCCAGCAAGCGCAATGACACCCCGGAACAAGCCTCCCGCGCCTACGATGCCGACCGTGACGGCTTCGTCATCGCCGGCGGTGGCGGCATGGTGGTGGTCGAGGAGCTGGAACACGCCCTGGCCCGTGGCGCGAAGATCTACGCCGAAATCGTTGGCTACGGCGCGACGTCCGACGGCTACGACATGGTGGCGCCAAGCGGCGAAGGTGCAATCCGTTGCATGCAGATGGCCATGTCTACTGTCGACGCACCGATCGACTACCTGAACACCCACGGCACCTCGACTCCGGTCGGCGACGTCGCGGAAATGAAAGGCGTGCGTGAAGTGTTCGGCGACAAGGCTCCAGCCATCAGCTCCACCAAGAGCCTGTCGGGTCACTCCCTGGGCGCCGCCGGCGTTCACGAAGCGATCTACTGCCTGCTGATGATGGAAGGCAACTTCATGGCCGGTTCGGCCAACATCGACGAGCTGGATCCGGAAGTGGCCGACATGCCGATCCTGACCAAGACTCGCGAAGACGCCACCATCAACACCGTGATGAGCAACAGCTTCGGCTTCGGCGGCACCAACGCCACCCTGGTCCTGAAGCGCTGGCAGGGCAAGTAAGCCCCGCCTTTGCCACATGAAAAACGCCCCGACTGGTTCGGGGCGTTTTTTATTGGGCGACTGTTTTCCCCCGCGCAAAAGCACTTACACCGAGAAACGCGCCACCAGGGTGTTCAGGTCCACCGCCAGCCGTGACAGTTCCTGGCTCGCGGCGCTGGTCTGGTTGGCCCCGGCCGAGGTCTGCATGGCCAGGTCGCGGATGTTCATCAGGTTGCGATCCACCTCCCTGGCCACCGCCGCCTGCTCCTCCGAGGCGCTGGCGATCACCGTGTTGCGCTCGTTGATCAGGGTGATCGCCCCGGCGATTTCCTCCAGCGCCGTCCCCGCCGCCTTGGCCAGCTCCAGGGTCGAGCGGGCCCGACTGTTGCTCTGCTGCATGGAGCTGACAGCCTGCTCGGTGCCCAGCTGAATGCCGCCGATCATCTGCTCGATCTCCTGGGTCGATTGCTGGGTGCGATGCGCCAGCGCCCGCACCTCGTCCGCCACCACCGCGAACCCGCGACCGGCATCCCCGGCCCGCGCCGCCTCGATGGCGGCATTCAGGGCCAGCAGATTGGTCTGTTCGGCCACCGAACGAATCACATCCAGCACCTTGCTGATGCCATACACCTTCTGCGCCAGCTCTTCGACCTGGGAGGCGTTGGCAGTCACGTCGTCGGCCAGGGACTCGATGGACTGTACCGTCTGGCGCACCTGCTCACGCCCATGCTGGGCAATCAGGTCGGACTGGCGGGAGGCTTCGGACGTTGCCACGGCATTGCTGGCCACCTCCTCCACCGCAGCGGTCATCTGGTTCACCGCAGTCGCCGCCTGTTCGATTTCCTGGCTCTGCTGGTGCAGGCCGCGGGTGGCGTCCTCGGTCACGCAACTGAGTTCCTCCGAAGCGGAAGCCAGCTGGCTGGAAGACTCGGAAATACGCCGGATGGTCTCCCGCAGGCTGTGCTGCATGGCCTTGAGCGCCTGCAGCAGGCGCGCCGGCTCATCCTTGCCGCTGATCCGAATGTCCTCGGTCAGGTCGCCGCCGGCCACCACCTCGGCCACGTTCAGCGATTGCGAGAGCGGCAGCACGATGCTGCGGGTGAGCAACAGGGCCAGGACAATGGTCATCAGGCCCGCCACCACGATCATCACCACCACCCAGACCTTGGCGTTGCTGAACACCGCCCTGGCCAGCTCGGTGGCCAGGTTGGCGTTGTGCCGGTTGAGGGCCACCAGCTCATTGAGGGTGCCCGCCAGCTCATCGGCCAACTGGCTCATCTCGCCATTGACCACCGCAACCGCATCCTCGACCCGCCCCTGCTGCGACAGCGCCATCACCTGGTTCTGATGCTCGAGGTAGCGCTTCTCGGCGGCCTTGTAGCGATCGAACAGCACACGCTCTTCCGGCAGCACAATCAGCGCGTTATAGCGCTCCTGGGCCACCGTCATGCCGCGCTTGATCTCGTTGAGTTTGCTTTCGTTCTGCGCCAGGGCCTGGGGGCTGCGGTTGATCAGCAAGCGCATGGTCAGCGCCCGGACCCGCAGCAGGTCCTGATTCATTTCGCCCACCGACATCACACTGGGTAGCCAGTTGTTGTCGACCTCGTCGGACTGCGCGCGCATGTTCGACATCTGCAGCAGGGCGAACGCCCCCAGGCCGAACACCATCAGCGCCAGCAGGCCGAAGCCCAGGCCCGCGCGCGGTGCAATGTTGAGACTCCTGATGCTCATTCTCCGGTTCCTTCCAAAAACGCTGCATTCGCCATACAGCGGGCTGCTCTTGAAGGTATCGGGTCGCGGAAAATTTGCTTAAGACGAAAACGTGATATCAAAACGCCCAAGCACTCCGATGCCTGGGCGTAAACGATTCAGCGTACAGTAAAACGCTGCTGGACCAACAAACGGTCGCCCTGGAATACCATGAAACGCCACTCGCCGGGGATCACCTCATGACTCTCGGTGAACTCATAGGCCATGATGTCCTGCGGCGCGCCCGGCACCAGTTTCTGGGTCACTTCGAGCTTGTCGTGACGCTGGCCATCCGGGGTACGGATGCCCGGAGTGAAATACAACAGGGTCAGTGGCACATCCTCGGCCACCTTGCCGGCCAACTGATAACGCAGGCCGAACTTAGTGCCCAGCCGCGCGGGCACGATCTCGGTCTGCTCGATGTTTTCGTTGCTGCGCCGCAGCACCCGCTCACCCGACTGCAACGCGGCCTTCGGCCCCTCGAACACACCATATTCCACCGGGCCTTCGACACGGACTTCGGCACTGGCAAGGCCACTGAGCATCATCAGCGCCGCCAATGCGCTTAAACGGGTGAGGTGCATATCGCGCTCCTTGATTGAGATGGCGCGAGCCTATGACGCAGGCATGACAGGCTGATGACAAACCTGCATCACCAGCGCCTTGGCAACGCCCACGAACCGGAGCCACCCAGGATCAACGTGCGCGCGGCAGCACGGCGAGGAAGTTGTCCCGGGCCACCTTGCGCGCCACGGCCTCCGGCAAGGCATCGAGGAAGGGATCGAAGCCGCGCATTTCCCGCCCCAGCTTGTTGAAACGCCCGACAACGTCCGACCCCAGCATGAAGCGCTCGGGAAAGCGCTCCACCAGCTTCAGCCACTGCGCCCGAGGCACGCCCTGCTCATCCAGCAGATATGGCCTGAGCACGCTCCAGGACAGGTCGATGTAGAGGTTGGGGTAAGACTCGAGCATCCGCGCCAGGGTCGGCAGGAGAAATTCCAGCTGCACCTGATGCCGGTGGATCTCCATGCTGGTGCCCGCGTGGGCCCAGATAAAGCGCGTGTGGGGATGATTGCGCAGCGGCTCTTCGATTTCCGCCAGGTACAGCGGGTTCTTCTCGCGCTTGGAGGTGATGTTGGAATGCAGCATCACCGGCAGGTCGTTTTCCGCCGCCAGGTGATAGATCCGCGTCATCGCCTCGTTATTGGCCCGCGGTGTATCGCCGGAGGTCAGCGCGGTCAGGTCGTCGTGGCGGGTGAACACTTCACCGATGCCCTGCCACAGCCCCGGATTGAGGTCGAGCATGCGCTGGATATGGGCGTCGGAGTTCTTGTCGTTGGGGTTGAAGCCGGACAGGAACGGATGAAAATGCTGGCGCTGCTCGGGCGTCAGGCGGTTCACCGCGGCAGCGACAATCACATCGGTGGCGCTGTACCAGTAGGCATCGGCGTCGTCGCCGGCGTAGTAGCGCGGCCGCTTGGGTTCGTCTTCATGCCATTTCTTGGCCACCGGGATACCGGAAATCATCACATGTTCGATGCGATTGTCGGCCATGGCCTTGAGCAGCTTGTCCATGCCCGCCGACTCCTGGAAGAAGTCGACGTAATGCAAGTGAGCATCGCTGTAAGCGTAGTCGCGGGCCTGGACCCAGGCGCTCGGCAGCAGCAACAGTAAGGTGCTCAGGTAGATCCAGTGCATGGGCGGACTCCCGTCGGTTGACGCTGGGTAGACCCTGCCCCGCAGGTGACGGTTCAGAAAAAGGGGAACGCACGGCAAGCGTAATGCTCTATAACTGCACCACCTTTCAACGTCTGTTCCGACTGCTCACCACTGCCCGAGGTCCGCCATGACTATCACCGTCAACACCGAGTCCAGCGAAGGTTTCCGCCACAGCATCCAGATCGATGACCATCAATTGTTCGCCGACCTGCCCAAGACCCTGGGCGGCGAAGGCTCCGCGCCGGAACCCCACGACTTTTTCGATGCCGCCCTGGGTGCCTGCAAGGCCCTGACCCTCAAGCTGTATGCGCAGAAAAAAGAGATTCCGCTCACCGGCGTCACGGTCGAGGTCAAGCACGACAACAGCCAGGAGCAGAAAGGCAAATACGCGCTGCACGTCAAGCTGACCCTCAAGGGCGTGCTCACCGACGCCCAGCGTGAAGAACTGCATCGCGTCGCCGACCGCTGCCCGGTGCACAAGCTGATGACCACCGCCGAGGTGAGCATCGAGACCCACCTCTCCGAAGGCGCCTTCAGCCAATAGCGCCAAGGGTTGCACAAGCGGGTTATGCTCCCGGGCATAACCCGATCAGCCTGGAATGCACCATGAACACACCGCTCGTGATTCGCCCTCGCGCCGAGGACGTCGAAGGCCAACCCATCCTGCGTCCGCTGCCCTCGGCCCAATGCCGCAGCGTCGGGCCCTTCGTGTTTTTCGATCACATGCTGCAAACCCGCTACCCCGCGGGCAAGGGCATGAATATCCGCCAGCATCCGCATATCGGCCTGTCGACCCTGACCTACCTGTTCCAGGGGCAGATCCAGCACAAGGACAGCCTCGGCTCCGATCAGGTGGTGAACCCGGGGGATGTCAGCTGGATGACCGCCGGCAGCGCCATCGCCCACGTCGAGCGTACCCCGCAGGCGCTGATCGACAGCGACTTCAGCATGCACGGCCTGCAAGTCTGGCTGGCTTCGCCCAAGGCCCATGAACAAGGCCCGGGGCACTACAGCCATCACCCGGCCGCGACCCTGCCGGTCAGCGACAACCTCGGGGTCAAGATCCGCATGATCGCCGGCAGCGGTTTCTGCCTGGAATCGCCGGTGCCAGTGCTCTCCCCGACCCTGTATGCCGAAATACAGCTACAGACCGCGACCACCCTGCTGATCCCCGCCGAACATGAAGAGCGCGCCCTGTACGTGCTCGAAGGCGACGCCCAACTGGATGGCGAGCCCGTCGAACCGCACTCGCTGGTGATCCTGCCGGCCGGAACCACACCCACCCTGTTCGCCGACAGTGATTGCCATGCCGTGCTGTTCGGCGGCGCGCCGCTGGATGGTCCACGGCGGATCAACTGGAACTTCGTCTCCAGCGACCCTGCGCGTATCGATGAAGCCCGCCAACGCTGGGCCGCCGGCGACTGGCCGACAGTGCCGGGGGAAAGCGAAAGAATCGAACTGCCCAAGGGCAAAGGCTCGCCGTCACCCCTGTAGCGCCGGGCGCTCGGTGATCCGGACAGGTCAAGCGCCGGGCCAGGCTTCCCCCGCCGCCTGGTTGCGCAACCAGGTACCGGCCGGCGCGAGCGGTTGCGGGTAGCCGGATCCCGGCCTATGGTCCAAGCGATGCATTGCCTGCGACCGGCGCGCGATGATTCGCCGTGGGTCGCCCATCCAGCGCAGCTTTGCGCAGCGAGGTGACGACATGCCGAACGACTCCCGTCCCGCCGTACTCGAACTGATCGGCAACACGCCGCTGGTGCGTGTCAGCCGTTTCGATACCGGCCCCTGTACGCTGTTTCTCAAGCTTGAATCGCAAAACCCCGGTGGCTCGATCAAGGACCGCATCGGCCTGGCGATGATCGATGCCGCCGAGCGCGATGGCCGCCTGCGACCCGGTGGCACCATAGTCGAAGCCACCGCCGGCAACACCGGCCTCGGCCTGGCCCTGGTCGGCCGCGCCAAGGGTTATCGAGTGGTCCTGGTGGTGCCGGACAAGATGTCCACCGAGAAAGTCCTGCATCTCAAGGCGATGGGCGCCGAAGTGCACATCACCCGCTCCGATGTCGGCAAGGGCCACCCTGACTACTACCAGGATATGGCCGCACGACTGACCAAGGAGATTCCCAACGCGTTCTTCGCCGATCAGTTCAACAACCCGGCCAACCCGCTGGCCCACGAATGCAGCACCGCGCCGGAAATCTGGGCGCAGACCCAGCATGACGTGGACGCCATCGTGGTCGGCGTCGGCTCGGCCGGCACCCTGACCGGCCTGACCCGGTTCTTCCGCCGGGTGCAGCCGGACCTGGCCATGGTCCTGGCCGATCCGGTCGGCTCGGTGATGGCCGAATACAGCCGCAGCGGCGCCCTCGGCACGCCCGGTTCCTGGGCGGTGGAAGGCATCGGCGAAGACTTCATTCCGTCCATCGCCGACCTTTCCAGCGTGCGCAAGGCCTATTCCATCAGCGACGAGGAAAGTTTCGAGCACGCCCGCCAGTTGCTGCGCGCCGAGGGTATTCTCGGTGGCTCTTCGACCGGTACCCTGCTGGCCGCGGCTCTGCGCTACTGCCGCGAGCAGACTGAGCCGAAGCGGGTGGTCAGCTTCGTCTGCGACACCGGCACCCGCTACCTGTCGAAGATCTACAACGACCAATGGATGAACGACCAGGGCCTGCTGCAACGCAAAGGCTACGGCGACCTGCGCGACCTGATCGCGCGGCGCTTCGAGGACGGCCGGGTAATCAGCGTGGGGCCGGACGATACCCTGCTCACCGCCTTCCAGCGCATGCGCCTGGCCGACGTCTCGCAACTGCCGGTGCTGGTGGACGGGCAGCGACTGGTCGGGGTGATCGACGAGTCGGACATCCTGCTGGGCGTGCACGAAGATGCTTCACACTTTCGCAAGACCGTGGCCAGCGCCATGACCGATCAGCTGGAAACCCTGCCTCCCGGCGCCAGCCTGGCCGAACTGGAGGCGGAACTCGACCGTGGCTTAGTGGCGATCATCGCCGACGCTTCGGGCTTCCACGGCTTGATTACCCGGGTCGACATGCTCAACCACTTACGGAGATCACTGCCATGAGCCAACAGAATGAAAGCGGCGCGCCACGCGCCTTCGCCACCCGGGTAATCCATGCGGGGCAAACGCCGGACCCTTCCACCGGGGCGCTGATGCCGCCGATCTATGCCAACTCCACCTATGCCCAGCAAAGCCCCGGGGTGCACAAGGGGCTCGACTACGGGCGCTCGCACAACCCCACGCGCTGGGCCCTGGAGCGCTGCGTGGCGGACCTCGAGGGCGGCACCCAGGCCTTCGCCTTCGCCTCCGGGCTGGCAACGATTTCCACCGTGCTCGAACTGCTCGACGCGGGCGCGCATATCGTTTCCGGCAATGACTTGTACGGCGGGACGTTCCGTCTCTTCGACAAGGTGCGCCAACGCAGCGCCGGCCATCGTTTCAGCTTCGTCGACCTGACCGATCTGTCGGCTTTCGAAGCGGCGCTGCAGGACGACACCCGGATGGTCATGGTCGAGACCCCGAGCAATCCCCTGCTGCGCCTCACCGATCTCGCCGCCATCGCGCGCATCTGCCGGGCGCGGGGCATCATCTGCGTCGCCGACAACACCTTTGCCAGCCCGTGGATCCAGCGTCCGCTGGAGCTGGGCTTCGATATCGTGCTGCACTCGACGACCAAGTACCTCAACGGCCATTCCGACGTGATCGGCGGTATCGCGGTGGTCGGGCAGAACCCCGACCTGGTCGAGCGCCTGGGCTTCCTGCAGAACGCCGTGGGAGCGATCGCCGGGCCGTTCGACGCCTTCCTCACCCTGCGCGGGGTAAAGACCCTGGCGCTGCGCATGGAACGCCACTGCAGCAACGCCCTGGAGCTGGCGCAATGGCTGGAACACCAGCCACAGGTGGCGCGGGTCTACTACCCGGGCCTGCCGTCCCACCCGCAGCACGCACTGGCACGGCGGCAGATGCACGGTTTCGGCGGGATGATTTCCCTCGACCTGGACTGCGACCTGGCCGGCGCCAGGCGTTTTCTCGAGAGCGTGCGGATCTTCGCCCTGGCCGAAAGCCTGGGCGGTGTGGAAAGCCTGATCGAGCACCCGGCGATCATGACCCACGCCAGCATTCCCGCAGACACCCGGGCGCAGCTCGGCATCGGCGACGGGCTGGTGCGTTTGTCCGTGGGCGTCGAGGATGTGGAGGACTTGCGCGCCGACCTGGCCCAGGCACTGACGCGGATCTGAATGGTCGACAGGCACAAAAAAAGCCCGCCTGGCGCACAAGGCGGCTCACTGAGAGCCGCATTGCATCGCCAAGCGGGCTTGTGGTTCCCGGGGCTCAGCCCTTGAACACTTCATCCAGCAGGTTGTGCATCGAGGTGAAGGCGCGACGGGCAGTCTTGGCGTCGTACATCATCTTGCCCGGCACATTGGCGTGCGGATCGGTGAAGGAATGCACCGCGCCGCCGTAGCTCAGCAGTTGCCAATCCACCCCCGCGGCATTCATTTCCGCTTCGAAGGCCGGCAATTGCTCTTTCGGCACCAGCGGGTCGGAAGCGCCGTGCAGCACCAGCACCGAGCCCTTGATGTTCCGGGCATCGGCCGGGTTCGGCGTATCCAGGGTGCCGTGGAAAGACACCGCGGCTTTCAGCGGCGCGCCGCTGCGCGCCAGCTCCAGGGAGCAGCAGCCGCCGAAGCAGAAACCGAAGGTGGCCAGCCTGGCCTTGTCCACCTCGGCTTCCTGCTGGCTTTGCAGCGCCTCGAAAGCCGCCTGCATGCGCTTGCGCAGCAGGGCCCGGTCATCCTTCAGCGGCATCATGGCGGCGCCCGCCTCGTCGCCGTTGCTCGGACGGACCTGTTGCCCGTACAAGTCGGCGATCAGCACCACATACCCCTTGGCGGCCACCGCCTCGGCGATCTTCTCGGCACCGGCGCCGACACCCATCCAGTTCGGCGCCATCAACAACCCCGGACGCGGGCCCTGCTGGCTGACATCGAACGCCAGGCGGCTTTCATAGGATTGACCATCAATCTGGTAGACCAGGGAACGAACAGTGACTTGGCTCATTTCAGACTCCTGATTCAAAAACACCGGAATGAAAAAACCCGCCGAAGCGGGTTTTTATACAACGCAGTTAAACCGACAGTTCAACCAGCAGCTTGTTCAGACGACGCACATAGGCGGCCGGGTCTTTCAAGCTGTCGCCGGCCGCCAGGGCCGCCTGATCGAAGAGGATGTGCGACAGGTCGCCGAAGCGCTCGTCGCTCTGCTCGCCGTCGAGTTTCTCGATCAACGGGTGAGCCGGGTTGAATTCGAAGATCGGCTTGGAATCCGGCACCTTCTGCCCGCTGGCCTCGAGGATCTGGCGCATCTGCAGGCCCAGGTCCTGCTCGCCGATCGCCAGGATCGCCGGGGAGTCGGTCAAGCGGTGGGAAACCCGCACTTCGCTGACGGTATCGCCCAGGGCGGTCTTGATCCGCTCCACCAGGCCTTCCTTGCTCTTGGCGACTTCTTGCGCGGCCTTCTTGTCCTCTTCCGAGTCCAGGTTGCCCAGGTCCAGGTCACCACGCGCCACGTCGACAAAGCTCTTGCCGTCAAAGTCGCTCAGGTAGCTCATCAGCCACTCGTCGATGCGGTCGGTCAGCAGCAGCACTTCGATGCCTTTCTTGCGGAAGACTTCCAGGTGCGGGCTGTTCTTGACCTGCGCGTAGGTTTCGCCGGTGAGGTAGTAGATCTTGTCCTGGCCTTCCTTGGCGCGTGCCAGGTACTCGGCCAGGGAAACATTCTGCTCGCCGTCGTCGCCCTGGGTGGAGGCGAAGCGCAGCAGGCCGGCGATCTTTTCCTTGTTGGCGAAGTCTTCGGCCGGGCCTTCCTTCATCACCTGGCCGAAGTTTTTCCAGAAGCCCTTGTATTGCTCAGGCTCGTTCTTCGCCAGTTTTTCCAGCATGTCCAGCACGCGCTTGGTCAGCGCCGACTTCATGGAGTCGATGATCGGGTCTTTCTGCAGGATTTCCCGCGACACATTCAGCGACAGGTCGTTGGAGTCGACCACGCCCTTGATGAAGCGCAGGTACAGCGGCAGGAAGGATTCCGCCTGGTCCATCACGAACACGCGCTGCACGTACAGCTTCAGGCCTTTCGGCGCTTCACGCTGGTACAGGTCGAATGGCGCACGGGCCGGCACATACAGCAGCGAGCTGTATTCCAGCTTGCCTTCGACCTTGTTGTGGCTCCAGCTCAGCGGGTTCTCGAAATCATGGGCGATGTGCTTGTAGAACTCCTGGTATTCCTCGTCCTTGATTTCGGTACGCGGACGGGTCCACAGGGCACTGGCGCGGTTGACGGTTTCCCATTCCTGCGCAGGCTTCTCCTCGCCCTCAGCGGCAGCGGCCTCTTTCGGCAGCTCGATCGGCAGGGCGATATGGTCGGAGTACTTCTTGATGATGTTGCGCAGGCGCCAGCCGTCGGCGAACTCGTCTTCGCCGGACTTCAGGTGCAGGACGATGCGGGTACCGCGGTCGGCCTTGTCGATGGTCGCGACTTCGAACTCGCCTTCGCCCTTGGAGGACCAATGCACGCCTTCGCTGGCGTCAAGGCCGGCGCGGCGGCTGAAGACATCGACCTTGTCGGCGACGATGAAGGCGGAATAGAAGCCCACGCCGAACTGACCGATCAGGTGCGAATCCTTCTTCTGGTCGCCGGTGAGGTTTTTCATGAAATCGGCGGTGCCGGACTTGGCGATGGTCCCCAGGTGGGTGACCACATCGTCCCGGCTCATGCCGATGCCGTTGTCTTCGAGGGTGACGGTCTTGGCCTCCTTGTCGAAGCTCACACGGATTTTCAGCTCCGCGCCACCTTCCAGCAACTCAGGCTTGGACAGGGCTTCGAAGCGCAATTTGTCGACAGCGTCAGAGGCGTTCGAGATCAGTTCGCGAAGGAAGATTTCCTTGTTGGAATACAGCGAATGGATCATGAGGTGCAGCAGTTGCTTTACCTCGGTCTGGAAGCCCAGGGTTTCCTTTTGAGTTTCCACACTCATGGTCATCAAACTCCAATCAGATGGCATAAGCCGCGCCCGGAGGGCTTACGGCGGGATGTCCACAGAGTTGGGGGCTATACCTGAGATTTCAAGACCCTGGACTTTCTTCGAGCTTGAAATGTGCGCGGGCGGTGGCAATCGGCTCCTCCGCGCTGCTCTGCCAGGCGGTGATGGCCACGTTCGCCACCCGCCGTCCCTGGCGGCAGACCTGGCATTTGGCATAGGTATCGCGAAATTGCCCGGCACGCAGGTAATCGAGGGAAAAGTCGATGATCTTCGGCACGCCCGGCGAGCCGGTGCCAATCAACAGATGCAGGGCCGCGGCCAGCTCCATGAATCCGGCGATCACCCCACCGTGCAGGGCCGGCAGCAACGGGTTGCCGATATTGTCGCGGTTGGCGGGCAGGCGAAACAGCAACTCATCGCCTTGCCGCGAACACTCGATGCCGATCAGTCTGGCGTAGGGAATCAATTGCAGCAGCGCGGCATAATCGCCTTGCTGGTGGGCATGCAGCACTTGCTTCTGGAAATCGTCGCTCATGGCTGCTCACCCTTGATGGCGCCGGCAAAACCTTTGCTGCCCTTGATGCCCTTGCCCATGCGCATGAAGGTGCCCACCACATGGGCAACAGGGTGCTCGGGGTCGTCCTGATAGGCAAAACCACGGGTGAAAATCACATCGGTGGTCACCCGGTAGCACTGGGCAAAACCATACACGCTCTTGCCTGGCTGCGCCGGGTGCATGTAATCGATGCGCAGGTCCAGGGTCGGGCAGACCTCGAACTCCGGCAGGACGCACAAGGTCGCCATGCCACAGGCGGTGTCCATCAACGAGGTCAGCGCACCACCGTGGATCACTCCGGTCTCGGGGTTGCCGACTATCTGCGAGCTGTAAGGCAACATCAGGGTGATGCCGTCTTTTGAGGCGCTGTGCACGCTCATGGCCAATACCTGGCAATGGCGCAACGCCGACAAAAATCGCGTCGCACGCTCAAAAACAGGGTTTTGCTCCATAAGGAAATTCTCTAGTTGGTGTCAAAACCGCTCGGTTAACGCGGCAGGCAAAAGTTCCATATTGCTGGCACTTTATATATCTTTAACTTTCAAGGAACTTAACCTGTAGAGCCATGCTCGAAAGGCCAGAAGATATCTTCAATAAGGAGAAACACCCCATGCGTAAGACTTTAGCTATTGCCCTGATGCTGACCGCTTCCCTCGGTCTCGCTGCCTGCGATAAAAAATCCGAGGACAAAGCTCAAGATGCCAACCAACATGCTGAGCAAGCTCAACAGAAAATGAATGAAGCTCAGGATAAAGTGAACGAAGCTGCAAAAGAAAACGCCGAAGCAGCCAAAGATCAGGTTGAATCGAGCAAAGCAGCGGCTGAAGAAGCTGCCAAGGAAGCCGCTCCTAAAACCAACTAATCCGGTTTTAGTGCAGCAAAAAGAAAGCCCGCCTAGTGCGGGCTTTACTTTGTCTGCAATAACGCTAAGCCAACAGGCTGCGAAAAGTCGGACTAAGCATCAGCAGCAATGAGCAGAGCAGACCGATAAACCAGACCAGACTGCGCTGCCAGGCAAGATCCGCCCAATAGCAAAGCAGATAGATAACCCGCGTAATGACGAAGACGATCGCCAGGCCGTCGATCAACCAGCCCTGAGTCTGGGTGGTATGGGCCATCAGGACCCCGACCGCGAATAACATGAAGGCTTCGAAACTGTTCTGGTGCGCCGCCACTGCCCGGGCGCCGAACCCTGTGAGTTGTGTCTGTTGCTGGCGTGGCAGGTGATTGTCGTAACCGCCCTGCTCTTTCATCGCTCTGGCTACTGGTATGCGCGCCACGTAAATCAACAGCGCGCTGATAAACACACACCAAAACGCAATACTCATCAGGCTATCTCCTTGTTCGCCTCGGGCAATGGCGCCTCTGTAGGGGTATAGACCATCACGTCCAACACGTCGGAATGAAACTCCCGGCGGTACAGCACCAGCACCACGCCCGCACTCATCAACATAAACAGCCAGGGGCTGACGAACCAGGCCAGCATGCTCATGCCGAAGTAATAGGAGCGCAGACCGAAGTTGAACTGGTTGGCGGCCATGGAAATTACTCGCGCGGCCCGCATTGCAAAGGCTTTTCGCTCCTGTTCGGAAACATGCCGCTCACCGATCATCGGTGCCGAGCCCACGAGAATGGCCGCGAAGTTGTACTGGCGCATGCACCAACTGAAGGTGAAAAAGGCATAGACGAACACCAGGGCCAGGCACAGCAGCTTGATCTCCGACATGCCCTGGGAGGCCTGCTGAACCATGGGAATGTCGGCCAGCAGCGACACCGCACGCTCGGAAGCGCCAAGCACGGTGAGGATACCGGCGAGGATAATCAGGGTGCTGGAGGCAAAGAACGAGGCGTTGCGCTCCAGGTTGCCGATCACGCTGGCGTCGGCAATGCGGTTATCGCGCAGCAGCATGCGGCGCATCCAGTCTTCCCGGTACAAATGCAGCACGCTGGCCAGGCACGCGGTGTCGCGGCCCTTCCACGTGGCGTAGCGGGTGTAGCCGCCCCAGCAGATGACAAACCAGAGGGCGGCGATGAGATGGATCAGGTTGGCTTCGACGAACGACATGCAGGTTCCCGGATAGGCGTTGGCAGAGTGCGGATACAACTGGCACTGCTTCGACGTTGATCGAGGAAAAAAGACACCATCGGCCGCCCATAAAAAATGCCCCGTATCGCGGGATACGGGGCATTTTCATGGCTACTCGGTGCCCGTTTGTGGCGGGCCCCGGCAGATAGCGGTTTAGGCCAGCGCTTCGCTGCGCTTGCCCAGCAGGCGGTCGCAGGCTACCGCGACCACCAGGGTCATGACCGAAGGCACCAGCCACGCCAGGCCCTGCTCGCTCAGCGGCAGGTGCATCAACTGGGTTGGCATCCAGTCCGCCAGGCCGGCGCCCTTGAGGGCGTCGATCAGGCCGAACAGGAAGGACACCAGCATCACCGGACCGACGATGCGGCCTTGCTCATGCCAGAAGTCCTTGCAGAAGCTCAGGGCCACCAGGGCGATGCACGGTGGGTAGATGGCGGTCAGCACCGGGATGGAGAAGGCGATCAGCTTGGTCAGGCCCAGGTTGGACACCAGCAGCGAGAACGCCGCCAGGATGATCACCAGGGTCTTGTACGACAGCGGCAGTACGCGGCTGAAGTACTCGGCGCAAGCGCAGGTCAAACCGACCGCGGTCACCAGGCAGGCCAGGGAAATCAACACGGCGAGGAAGCCGCTGCCCAGGGAGCCGAAAGTGTGTTGCACATAAGCGTGCAGCACCGCCGCGCCATTGGTGGCACCGGCCGCGACTTCATGGCTGCCCGAACCCAGGCGGAACAGGCTGACATACACCAGCGCCAGGCCGATACCGGCAATCAGCCCGGCGATGATCGCGTAACGGGTGATCAGGCGTGGCGACTCGACACCGCGGGAACGGATGGCGTTGACGATGACGATGCCGAACACCAGCGCGCCCAGGGTATCCATGGTCAGGTAACCATTGATGAAGCCCTGGGAAAACGGCGCCGCGACGTATTCGGGCGTCGCAACACCGATATCACCAGCCGGCAAGGCGAACGCGGCGATGCCCAGTACGGCCAGGGCGATGATCTTCAGCGGCGCGAGGAAACGCCCAACGGTATCCAGCAGGCGTCCCGGGTAGAGGGAGATGAAAAACACCAGCAGGAAATACACCGAGCTATAGAGGAACAGCGCCAGCGGGCTTTCGCCGGTCAGGGGCGCCAGGCCTACTTCGAAGGACACGGTCGCGGTACGCGGCGTTGCAAACAACGGGCCGACCGCCAGGTAGCAGACCGCCGCCAGCAGGCCGCCGGCGATCTTGCCGATCGGGCTGCTCAGCGCGTCCATCGCCCCGCCGACCTTGGCCAGCGCAATGACAGTCACCACCGGAAGCCCCACAGCGGTGATCAGAAAGCCCAGCGCCGCGATCCAGACGTTAGGTCCGGACTGCAAGCCGACGATAGGCGGGAAGATGATATTGCCGGCCCCGACGAACAGGGCAAAGGTCATAAAACCCAGTGCCAGAATGTCCTGGCCTTTCAACACTTTCATTAAGGAAATACCACACTACTGAATCGGAATTTAGAGAGGGATTTCCCTTATGGGTGAGGGAAATGCTGTCGGTCCGTATAGGACTGACCCGTTTAGCGCGCGGCTTCCTTGTGGGACGCAGACGCAAAAGAGGCGGCTAGACTACCGAATTTGTAAGACAAACGCACTGTTAGAGGGCGAACTGTCCGATCAGCGACATTTGCGTGTCGCGTTTACGTATCAAAAGCAGCTGCAAGGTACAAGTTTCAAGCGACAAGCTTCTCTTGCAGCTTGTCGCTTGAGGCTTTGCAACTGCTCTTAACGAACAAAGGCCACCCGAAGGTGGCCTTTGTTGGTGGAGCGTCAGCTAAGCGCGGGGCTTACTTGACAGCCCAGCCAGTCAGCTCGGCCAGGGCCTTGCCGATGTCTGCCAGCGAACGCACGGTTTTCACGCCTGCGTCTTGCAGAGCAGCGAATTTCTCGTCTGCAGTGCCTTTGCCGCCAGAGATGATTGCGCCAGCATGGCCCATGCGCTTGCCCGGAGGAGCAGTCACACCAGCGATGTAGGAAACAACCGGCTTGGTCACGTTAGCCTTGATGTAGGCAGCCGCTTCTTCTTCAGCCGAACCGCCGATCTCACCGATCATCACGATCGCTTCGGTCTTCGGGTCTTCCTGGAACAGCTTCAGGATGTCGATGAAGTTGGAGCCTGGGATCGGGTCACCACCGATGCCGACACAGGTGGACTGACCGAAACCGGCGTCAGTGGTCTGCTTCACGGCTTCGTAAGTCAGGGTGCCGGAACGGGAAACGATACCGACCTTGCCTGGCAAGTGAATGTGACCTGGCATGATGCCGATCTTGCATTCGCCTGGAGTGATCACGCCTGGGCAGTTAGGGCCGATCAGGGTAACACCCAGCTCGTCGCACTTAACTTTAGCGTCCAGCATGTCCAGGGTAGGAATGCCTTCGGTGATGCAGACGATCAGCTTGATGCCGCCGAAAGCCGCTTCCAGGATGGAGTCCTTGCAGAAAGGAGCTGGAACGTAGATCACGCTGGCGGTGGCGCCAGTGGCAGCTACAGCGTCTTTCACGGTGTTGAAGACAGGCAGGCCCAGGTGCTCGGTGCCGCCTTTGCCCGGAGTTACGCCGCCAACCATCTTGGTGCCGTATTCGATGGCTTGCTGGGTGTGAAAACTACCTTGCGAACCGGTAATACCCTGGCAGATAACTTTGGTGTCTTTATTGATCAGGACGCTCATTATTTGCCCTCCGCAGCTTTGACAACTTGTTGAGCAGCGTCGGTCAGGCTGGTAGCAGC